>Ga0302188_10000001_pt1 | contig 287603 bp, 346 predicted proteins | sample II_Bog_E2_1_FD_198783 | JGI IMG/M metagenome (GOLD analysis project Ga0302188, IMG submission 198783) | Peat permafrost microbial communities from Stordalen Mire near Abisko, Sweden - II_Bog_E2_1 | ecosystem: Environmental > Terrestrial > Soil > Wetlands > Peat | place: Sweden: Abisko... | reverse complement strand
AAGACTATCTTTGGATAGGAATGTGGGGGGGGGCAAATGACACGGGGAGTGATGAAGCTGTAAGTTTTATCGTGGCTAACTTCTTCGCTGCCACTAGATGGCCAATAAATGGAGATAAAATCGACATTAAGTTATTTGTATCAACGATACGTGAATACGCAGAATTCATGGGGTATAAAATAGACACTATGCCAGAATAATAAAAAAATATAGAACACGTTAATTGTTTGTGTAGATAAAGGATAAGAAATGTACTATTATAGAGGTAAAGAAATATCAGGTTGGGAAGTCATAACAAAATCAAGAGATCGTCTTGACATAATTCCAGATCAACAAATTACATCTGACTTTGCTGGTGTTATTATTCGAGTTAATTCGAAACATTTACGTGTTCCGAGTTATTTTTATCGAGATATACATATTCGCCAAAACCCAGATGAACCAAATGGATGTTGGACAGAGAATGCTAGTATGGCTGAGAAATTTTATTCATACGCATCGGCTGGGCGTGTTATTCAGGAGTTAACAACGCGCGGCTATCGTCCAAGTAATGGATTCGTATTGTCATCATTGATGGCGTCGTTAGAATTTTTTGTTTTTGGTAGTTTTGAAAAGATGCGAGAAGATTTCGATTTGAATATCGACATACTGCCTCTCTCAATTGGATCGGCTGCTATGCGAGCGTATCCTATTAGGTTTTCAATTAAACACACCGGTACTTATAATTTCTCAACACTGTGGCAAGAATTGTATTTGTTACAAGCGTCCTATAATAATGGACAAGGTGTTTCAGAAGTACGTGACCTTGGTATACTTTTGCAAAATAACAAGATTGAAGAAGCGAAAGTATTAGCCAAAGAAATAAGCTTTACGAACATCCCACTTGTAGCAGAGTGGGTTACTAAACACGGCTTAGCATAATAAATTCTTAGAACAAAGGAAATTATAATGAACACTGAAAAAGATCAAATCTCGATTAACATATCGGGTAAAGCTAACACTGGTAAAACTGTTATTTTAGCAGTTATTCAAAAAGCTCTGAAAGAAGCTGGTTTTCACGATATTCGATTAGTCGATCCAGAAGAACGTCCAGAAACGATTGCTAATTATGCTGAGATTGTAAAGACATTTGATAGTAAATTCTTTACTACGCAAATATCGCTGAGTGAAACACATACTCCGATCAGAAAGAGTAAAGAACGTTACCAAATGACTGCGTACTTTGACGTAACCCCAGCGCAAGGAATCGCATTAGAAGCCATGTTTGATCATTGGAATAAATTGGCTAGTTGGGGATCTAGTAGGATGGTTGGGTTTTACGCAGATGGGGATGGAAACTTCAAGCCTCGTTGTAAGGTAGCACACGCCATCGATCCAATGACTGCTAATGAAAATCCAGAGATGACACTGGAACTTCTTAAGAAATCTGCACTTTGTGTCAGTAAAGATAATAAAGAAAGTAATGATTTCGATTTTGATGGAGTGGCCTGGGCTATGCATAAACAGCCATCTAAAGAAGATATAACAAAACTAGATATTTCTGAACTTGCATTAGCTACTAGTAAAATTACGCTACCGTCAGGTATGTTTTTGTTAAAGCATATTTTACCTCACGGTCATGCGTGTCCAGAAGGAACTTCACCAACAACGCTGTATAGAACAATTGAATATGATCCAGTAACTACTAGAGTGGAAATACGTGGCGTACGAGGTTTTGAAACAATTATTAACAAGCGTAATGTCTACTGCCCGCACATGTACAGTAATTGGGGTGTAAGATTGAATGATACTGGTAACTTCGCAATAACGATTAAATATAAATCTGGAAGTAATTCTAAAATAGGATAATCACGCCAAGCACTTTCTGCATTGTGGAGTCGGTTACGTTTTGTGTATTTTGCTTTGTAATTATACTTGTATCTGACTATCGTCGATCAATAAGAAAATTCTTTAAGCAACTATTTTGTTTTCACTATTGGGATGAAGGAGTTTCTTTCAAAGGTGATAATAGCGCATGTCCACGTATTTTATATTTCACTTGTCACAAATGCGAAAAATGTGTGGATAGAGAACGAGATTATGGACGGAAGTACAATATATCAAGACATCCAATTGATTAAAGATTAAAAAATTTTGAGACTATTGGCAGAATAACTTACTTATAACGGTATGTTACATAAGCCTACATCAGGAGATAGTAATGAAGAAACAATTTAAAAAAGAATTACATTATCATACTCCACCTCCAGAGGCGCCTCCAGCTAGAGTTGTAGTGGAACATTTTGGTTTAATTTGTAAACAGAAAAATAATTCTGAACCAGAGTTCTTTGCATTTTGGATGATGATGGTAGTAACAACTATTACTATCATTATCGGTGTTTGCGTCATTTTTCATACAGCTTAAAGGATAGATCATGAGTGATATAGAGATATTAAGCTTTTCTTTAAAAAATTGTTCTGTTGAAGTCATAAAAAATAAAGGAGAGTAACATGGCAGTAAAAGGATTAGAAGGTTTAACACCTCGCCATAATAAATTCATTACGCCAGGTACTAAAGCAGCGTGCGCGCATATTTCTTATATTTGTTCTATGAATTTCGCAGCTTTGAAATAACGAAGGAAAATAAATGAGTGTATTTGGAGATAGCCCAGAAGCACAACTAAAGAATGGAATTTACGATCTATGTAATCAGTTAGCTGCTACTATGAATTGTTTGGAAATAGTAGCAGCTATGAACGAGATAACTGGTCTAATCATTAAGCGTAATATTGGAAAATCTTCTACGCAACCTGGCGACAGACCTGATGCTAAAGGAGTATATCATCATGGTCTTTTATGTCCGTAAATTAAAAATAATAGGGGGGGGGCATGATATCAGCTGAAATAAGTTTTATAGCCAAAATGAAAGCATTTGATCATTATGTCTCTACGCTTGATTCATTATTTATTTTATTTTCTAGTAGTGCTGAATTACCTGAATCGAAAAAAATTGAAATAAAAAATAATTATATTAAAAAATGGTTAGAGAACAATGAAGGAAAATAACATCATGATTAAAATACTAGTAGATACAGAAGAAGAAAAACAAGAAATACTAGGAGCATCTCGCATGCTTCACGATAGAGAGAGTGTTAGTCCAAGTACATCAAACGCTATGAATATATTAATGCATTTGTACATGGCACCTAATTTGATTTCTGTTGAAGAAACACAGAAAGTGAATGATTTAGTACAAGCTGCTAAAATAGCAGTAGCGCGACTATTCGTACAAGATCTTTCGCAAAAAGTAATTAGTTCAGATAACGCGCAAGAAGAACGAAACAATCTAATTAAGTTAATTGCTAAAGTAGAGAATAAAACTTATATTGAAACTTGTAGTTGTATAAATGATATCGCTACATTAATAAGACTACGTGATGAAAATAAAAAACCAAAACAATCTTTAACTTTGTACGATCAAGTAAAAGCTGCGCAACAAGAAGTGAAAACTTGGCCACAATCAGTGAAAGATGGAACTGAAATTTATTTTTAGTTTTCTTTCAGAAAAAATAACAAACAGGAGTAACTCATGCGCCGATTTAAAGACACGCTAGTGGGTCATGGATCTGCCTTAGAGAGTGCGCTAGCAAAGTCTAATAGCGAAGCTGAGAAGATCTATAAAGAGACCACAAAGCGATATGAAGCTATGCACAGCGAATCCGATCGTGCATACTTTAGTAGCAGAAGTAAAATGAATTACAGAGATCTAGTTGTTAATGTTCGCACTGTAGAACTCTATGTAGATTTTTTAATGAGTGATACAGGAGATAATCTTCCCGATGGACTAGGAATAGCTAAATTTCTTGTTAAAGAATAATGTGGAGATAAAATGACAACCGAAGTAATTACCTATCATGAACTGCTATTGGCGCACAATACTTCATTGCCCGAAGGGTTACCAGAAGGAATAACTGGAGATACTCTTTTCGAACCAGTGCTACCTACTGATCACATTGAATCAACAGACATGTTCGTGGCGTTTGCAGGCAAATATGCTAATCGTATATATCGCGTGATTAAAAAGGAAACATAATGGAACGTCGTTCATTTCTTAAAGGTATGTTTGGCGCGGGGTTGGTTGTGGCTGCGCCAGCTATCGTTAGAGCATCCTCATTGATGCCGTTGTTTGTACCGAAACAAGGTTTAGTCCTTGCTGTTAGCAATGATGGTACGCACGCCACTAGTGCTAGAAACGCTTTTCGTAATCTAGGCGGAGATTATGATGGCGATGTAGTCACTGTCTATGATCTTGAAACAAACGACATTGGTCGTTATTACATACAGCAAAATCCATCATCCATCGGTTACCCATACGCTGGTTCATCAGAACATCATGACCACAGACTTATTACAATACGTAATAAATCGAAAACTATTTCCATTGAAACATCTGGGCGTAAGCTAATACTCCCGACAATACGTCGCGTGGGGATTAATCACGCATAGAAGAACATTTCTTAAAGGACTGGGATGTAATTAATGTCCCAGTCGAAAATAACTTGTTTACTGATTATAGTAATAAATGGAGTCATGATGTTGCCAACATATTCTAACGTAACACATAAACCGAAACCACTAACCGCTAGTGACGTTCTGAAACTATCAAACTACGTAAAAGAAGCCTTAGCTCCAATTATGAAACATCATAAATCGGCAACAGCTAAGAACACAACTCAAGGCGCTGATTTTGAAAAGTTAATTGAACCTTTACGTGTCTATTACGTTAATGAGTGGATGCAACTGCATAACAACCAATCTAAGGAGAAACAACATGGGGGACAAATAAAGTAGCACCAATGCTAAATATGAATGAAGTTTTAGTGGAAAAGTTAATCAAAACATCGAAGACTGTTTTAGTTAGATTGGTATATCAAAATTGTGTTGGTCGTGTTACTAGGACCGCAGATACAGCACAAGAGCGTGAAGAACTCTATAAAGCAATTAGCGCAGTTACAGGTGAAACCGAATTACAACTCCATAATTATATTGGGGCGTGCGCTCAAGATATTCAATGTCAAGAACAATTTGGAATGTCTTCTTCTTCTTCTGTTCATTAAAAGGAGAAATAAAAATGGGTGCAGCTAAACAAAAAGGCAAGACATTTGAAGAACGTGTTGCCTTCGCTAAAGAACGAAATTCAAAAGAAGAAGATATACTTGCCGAAAAGAAACGTCGGTTAGAGTTTTATACATCAGCTCTGAAAGAACATACTTTTCAAGAACAGTGCACAACACACCCCATAGGCGGCACTTCGATTGTTGTGAGTGTGGATAACAGTGAAGCACAGAAAATTAGGAAGATAATGGAAAACGCTTCTGTAGAAATAATCAAAGCTAACGTTGCATTGCTTGAAGAAGAAACAAATCCATTACTTCCTAATAATGTTAAGAGCGCACCAACATATACAATCAATAATAATATCCTTGGGATACCACCAACTCCTGAAGAAATTGCATTGTTTCATGCGTGATGAGAATTTTGTCGTCATTCTTGAAGCTAAAATGCCATTGTTGTATTGGACGTAAGTTTTAACTTGAGTTGCAGCAAGTATAGCCTGCAAACGGTAGCCACACCGAGCGTAAACAAGAAGAAAGTTTATAGCGTAGATGAGCACACGATGGACCACAAGCGGCTGTGTTATCAATTGGCAAGCGTGCAGTGGGAGAATGACTAATACATTCTAGAACGGCGGGGAAAGTAGCCGCGTAGTTTAAAGGAAAAGCACCATGCTTATTTTACGATGCATTAGAGTTATTTTTTTAGGCTTTATTCTTTATGGATGCGGTAGCGGTAATACCTCACAAACTATAGCCCCTATAACAACAACGACTATAAACACAACCACGTCAACTACGGATGTATCGCTTGTGCATATTGGCGATCAATTTGTATATGCAGATGCAAATTGGTTACTTCCTACAGGGCAGACTAATGTAGGAAAATGGGTTGTTCACGGGACAATAGAAACGCCACAATTTGGCCCGTACTCATGGGATCAGGATGCGAATGGTTTACAGAATACTGTTCCATGGTGGACAGATAGCAATACACAAAATGGTTTATTAATTATCACTACACCGCCCGCTAACAATCTATATAACGGTTCATTCCTTAATGGTGGTGTGGTTGGACAAGTATTTATACGTCAACATCCAGTTGTTAATTTGTCTTACACAATCCTGACTTTCGCTGGAGCACGCGCTCGCGTAGTAACAGGTGTTAGTATGCAATCAGTTACTGGTAGTCCGTTTTTCGTTGAACAAGAATTACAAGGCGGGTTTAATTTATGTGCCAGTTCGATCTTTGATCGCTGTTATAGTGATCGATCGGATGGCTTAGTCAATATCGTTTATTTCAAACCGACTGGCATTAGCTCGCCGTTAGTGTTTGATGTACGCGCAAGATTATTGGAATCTCCCGGCATGACACCTGCCCTTGCAGACTCATTACAGATTATTGGTGTGTATGTCGGCTCTGAGATATACGGTTCGGGTAATGTTGAATTATTAATCTCACATTACGATATTACAGCGCAAACACAATAAAGGAGTGATTATGAGCGTGTATTCCTCTGAATGCTCTGAACGAGACTGGGTAGAAGATTTTAGCTATGAAAATGGTAACTACGAAAATCGTTGTTGTCGTTGCATGAGTTTGTTTATTGGGCATAAACGTCGTGTAGTTTGTAAAATCTGTGCTGACGTTCCTCAGTCACCACTTACTCCTGAAGAATTAGCTGAACTAGGAAAAAGATAACTGAAATATTTTAATTAAAGATTAGTTTAGACATCATTACCTTAGCCTTGTTACTATATTGTACCATGCAGAATATTTTAACATGTGTTGGGCACATATTCACTCTATAGGTATAGAGCACAGCCACCCAAAAGCTAAGTGAATAGATGGTGTCTAAACTAATCAAATAACAAAGGTTTTTATAATGAACGATAATACTAAAATGCATGCTCCACACCTTTTTGTCCTTGGAGCAGGCGCAATAGGTGATACGATTAGTGCTATCCCTGCAATGAAGTACGCGTATGAAAACATTTTTGGTAATATGATGAAAGTTATGATACCGCGAGAATTGCGAGATCTTTTTTATTTTCTTCCCGAAGATTGTTTTTTCTACATAGGTGTAGAAAATCAAATAGTGACACCAGATACAGTTATCATTCGTCAGTATGATAAGATACCCAACACATTACATCCATCTGCAATTATTTCTCCAATGAGAATGTCGTTAGTAGATTATAATTCTATTAAGTTCCTTGGGATGGTATTACAAGAGAAAGATAAGAATTATCCAACTCCAGTTTTGAATCACATTAACATTGATAAATTTGAATTACCAGAACCTTATGCTTGTATTTTAGTAACTAATCTAAATCCAAATAGAAGTATTCCATTTGATGAATCGTATAAGATAGCAGACATGCTATTGCGTCGCGGGATTAACCCAGTGTTCTTGGGTAAGAATACGGAGATTCACGACACTTACAATAACATGAATCGTAAAGGTGTGTCGCCAGAAGGACGTAGTGGAACTATTGATTTAGTAGGGAAAACTTCACTGATGGAAGCCGCTTGTATTATGGCTGGCGCAGAGGTCGTGGTAGGTGCTGACACAGGACTCATTCATCTAGCAGCATGTACTGATGTTAAGATAGTTTGTGGGTACACCACTGTTGCACCGGAACTACGTATCCCCGTTCGTCACAATAGAACAGGTTGGAATTTCAAAGCATTTGCACCGCCAAGAAATAACTGTCGTTTCTGCGCATCCGACTGGCATCGTTACGATATAAATTTCAATGAATGTCATAAGACTACAATGGAATGCGTCTACAATTCATTAACTGCTGATAACTTCATTAAAGGCATCGATCAATTGATAATGACCGATGAAGTTGAATTATCATAAGGGAATAAAACAATGCGAATATTTACAAGTTTTTTATTTTGTATTCTTATCTGTGGATGTTCGTATCTAAACGGTCCTAAGCAGTTTGATAATGTCGAATACGAACTTATTAACAAAGTAACAGTTTCTACTACTCGTGCTATTCATTTATGCAATGATGTAGATAAACAAATAAATTACAGTACTTATGTACAACAAGCTAATTTAGATACGATGTTGTTTGTAGAATACGAAAGCAATAGGAGTGATTCATTAGCGTTAAAGCAAATGGCGTTTAATTTGCAAGCAATGGTTAATGATGTTTTAATTAGAGGAAAGTATACTCCCATTTACTGTATTCATAAACTCAGCAATATACAGGCTAGTGCAAGAATTATAGAACGAACATTAGGCGAAACAGATCAGCACAGCATGTGTAGCGCTTCGATTAAAACTCGATACGATATGTTTTTAAAGAGCTATGGAGATAACGATATCACAAAGAGTGAGTTTCAAGAGTTATCGAAAGACATGGTTCGTTTGAAAGAAATAGATACAACTGGTTGCACACTTACAGATAAACAGAAACAATTGGAAGATATAGAGTTTGTTGAGAAATCTTTATCTTTAATAACATCACTTTAAACAATGGGTCATTGCTCAGTAAAGAGCAATGACTCTATGCCGCGTAGCTACAAAAAATACCAATTCGCTCTATATTTTAGAACGTACGTTACAACTAAAGGACGATCATGTTGCCAGATATAATTGTACTGGATACACGAGAAATAGTAAAAGAATTCAAAAGACAAATGCCAGCTGATTGTGCTATTGACGTCCTAACATTAGAGACATTGCACGCTATTGTAAATTGTATTCAGTATAAACATATGGCTGATTATGAATTACGTGAATACGCTGCTCAACTTGAATTCGATGTTGATGGTTCTGATGATGTTTTTACGACGGACGCTGATGTTGAACAATACATGGATAAATGTTTAAAAGAAGCAGAATGTGTTTTAGAATTAGGAATGAGGATTAAGAAAAAAATAGATGAATTAAAAATCTATGACGGAGATGGATGTTTGAATTATTCAGTATATGAAGAACACTACGATGATGGAAAACCCGTTTTAGATACTTATTTAAAAATTGACACTTTAAAGGAAATAGCATGAGTTCGTATTATATTGACACCGAGTTTAACGGTCTTGGTGGAGAATTGATTAGTTTAGCTTTAGTACGTGAGGATGGAAAATCTATTTACATTATTATTAGAGGCAAATACCGAGATTTAAATCTAGACCCTTGGGTAGAGAAAAATGTTATTCCGTTTATTAAAGAAGCCCCAACGTACCATATATCAATACTAGAACATGCACAAAAATTAGTAGAAGAGTTTCTATCAGGAGACCTACTTCCAAACTTCATTGCTGACTGGCCTGATGACATTAAATATCTATGCGAGTTCTTCATCACAGGTCCTGGCACTATGATAAATATACCACGCATGACGTTTGAAGTAAGACGGGTAGATAGTTATCCAAATGATTTAAAAGATGCTATACAACATGTTGCTTTCTGGGATGCTTTAGCTTTACGTTATAAATTAACTAAAAAATCTGATTACTTATTCTAGATATTAAAAATAGTATGTGTGAACCAACGAAAGAGTAACCCATGCTATTACTAGAATTAGAACCACAGTTTTTACGATACGAAGAACGACCAGATGGTGTTTATAGTGTCCGTGTAGATACGATTGAACAAGCCAATGGAATACGATTTCTTTGCCCTAAGTGTTTTGAAGCAAACAAAGGTAAAGTAGGAACTCATCTGATTGTTTGTTGGAGTAAGACTAGAGGCGTCCCAGACCACGCTAAACCAGGACCTGGTAGGTGGCTACTACACGGCACTGGTTATCACGACCTGACGCTAACTGGCGATGGTGGGTCGGATTCTATCGCATTGACAGCTGGATGTATGTGGCATCAGTTTATCAGAAATGGGCAAATAACAAACTAGGGAAACAATATGAAACCAGCATATGTGAGTTGGGCATTAGAGGATAACAAAAAGATACCAGAACAATGGGTAGGATTCGACCTTGATGGAACGCTAGCTTTCTACGATGTGTGGAAAGGTATCGAACATATTGGCGAACCTATTCCAAAAATGGTAAAGATTTTAAAAGAGCATTTAGCAAAAGGAGATATTTGTAAGATCTTCACTGCTCGTGTAGCAATTGATGATGTCGATGAAAAAGAATTAACTGAAGAGTTCATTCAAGATTGGTGTGGTAAACATTTCGGGCAATTGTTCGAAATAACCAATATAAAAGACCAAGGCATGATCAAGTTATATGACGATAAGGCTGTGCAGGTAAATGCGAACACTGGTGAGCTTGTAGGAGAATAAAGATGTCTCACTTACAACCAGCATTTATTGCTAAACGTAAAGCTATTTTAAAACAATCTAAAACTAAGCTTAGATCAGAAGATCAACGAGCATTAGAAAGTATACAATCAACAAAAAAGATCGTATCTTTAGATTTATATGGGCGCAAAAGTTTAGATATTATCCATCAGGTTAGTGAACCACGTTAAATGAAAATATAATGAGAAAAATTATTTTTATAACTTTAATCGCAATATTCATTTTCTTCACGACTATACCTTTTCTAATTTATTTCTTAATATCACAATAAGAATAGTTTAATAAAATATTGAGTAGGGTAATGTTCTGAAGAGGAATGAAAAATGAGCTTAGAACAAACATTAGCAATGATGGAGAACGATCCAAATGCGTTTTGCGAGACTAATATTGATGATTACTATCTTCCGGTAAATCATCATGTTTCAACAATTATTAATCGTCACAGGGCAGCAGGAATAGCTAATCTAGATAAATACCCAGATGTAGTTGTCTTGGACTTAAAGAAAGAATTAAAACAATTTTGGGATGGTGTAGAGCAAGCAAAAGATTTTGAATTAGATGCAACCGAGACTATAAACGAAATACTATTATATATTGCAGATATTAACGATGCTGTTCCGTATGGTATACCGGCGTTGTGCGGTGATATAAAAAGAATTCACACTAGAGAAGGTAATTCTAATGATGGGGATATACTCGCAAAACACACTATGCAACTTGGTATTGCGTTATATGACAAATTCAAAACAATAAGGGCATACACGCCAGAAGGACTGTTGCCGTATGAGCTTAAAGGCTGGTTAGATAGTAACAGTCCGTATTTAGTAAGATCCGAAGACATTGGGGGACAATAATGAAACTATTTGACTTAATAGCTGCTATTGTAATATTTTTTTTCATGGCTATAATTTATATACTATTGTTTGTAGCTGTATTTCTTGCTACTATTGCAGTAGTGCTATTCTATCTGTACAACATGTTTAATTTTAAGATAACAGAACATGCTAAATAAACATAATAAATACCCGCTCATATTACCGTCGAAAACACGAGGTAATATGAGCGGGTATTTATTACTTATTCCAGAATATTTCAGACATATATGATGTCTACGATATGGGTAATGCAAAAACATTTAACCAATTCTTTATCAGGGTATAATAAAATGGCACTAATAGCACTGCCTCGTAAACATGGGTTAACATTTAATTCTAGGACTAAAATACGTATCGAAGATAATCAACCTAAAGTTGAGTCTTTCTACAAAAGAACTGAAGAAAGACTTAAGAGTCATAAACAGTTTTCGCCTGAGGATATGGAAACAGCTATCGCTACTTTTCAGTCCCAGAAATAAAAAGGAGAAATATCATGCTACAAGTAATTGTGTTTTTCTGCTGTGTAGGATTCTTTATTGATCTTATTCACAGTTGTAAACTTACGAGCTTCTTTGGAATGGCAAAGATTCTGATGTTGGTATTTATTGCCATTGTAGCTCCTGAGTTTTTATTGGTTATTGGTTTGATTTATGTAGTAGTCAAATCGAAACGGAAGCTAATGGAACTAAAGAAACAAATTGAGGGTCCGAATAAGACAGAACAAGTTACTCATGCTGGTGAAGTAGTAAACGAAATGGGTAACCTGTTCTCAGATATGGTTCGGATTGGTAAAAGAGTAGTTAAATAAACAAAGGAGCAAGAAATGAACACTAGAACTAACAAAGACTTTTATGTCATCAGTGTTTTGAACGACGGTGAAACCGTTGAGAAGTTCTATGACATCGATAGTGCGTCAGGCTATCCGTACTGGGGCAAACGATGGATTTCAGCGAAACATTTTTCTACGCAAGAAGAAGCCATTGCTACGATGAATAAAGAGTTAGCTGAAGAACCATCAAAGCTTAGCGACGGCACCGTTTACCCGCAACCGTTACTACAAAGTGCCTTAGCGCTTAATCGTAGTAAACCTAAGGGATCAGCGATGTTCTTTGTCAAGAAAGTATCTCTTGGTGAATGTATTGCGTCTCGGTCCTATACGGCTGAGATCTTTAAACCGGTCAGTTATAACTACAAAGGCGACTTGCGTGATCTGTTTATGATGCAAGCAAAGCACAACGATGATCGCGGCGTACCTTGTCTTCGCCAAGTATGCAGTGAACTTGAGCGCAATAATGTCGAGGGCGCTAAAGCCATTTGCAGTAATGACTGGGATAAGATTTCTAACTATCCCGACTGTGCAAACTGGCTGAAGGATAATGGTTTTGTTGATAAAGATGCTTACGTCCTAGGCGAAAAAATTCGTCGGGGACTTCCACAATCGGCATCAAACGCACTTATCGTACCAGAAGGACAGGACGATCCGCGCGACGGTAACTATGTACGTAAAGTATACGGCGGCGATCATTTCGCTTCTTAATAGACCGAGTTTGGTGAACTGACCAACTGAAAAATCTGCTGAGTAATTTATATCCTGTAACTAATTACTCAAATTCACAGAGTAGTTAGTTATGGAATGTATTTTATTTCTATAGTTAATATAGATTAAATAGGAGAATTATCGAAGTTGAAGTACAAAATAAAAGAATTTTCACTGTCGTATTTGTAATAACAACACATCAAACACAAAGGAAAAATCATGAACGCACAACAACAAGTAGCTGATTTGGAAAAAGAAATTAGTAAAGATCCAGGTCCAGTCGGGCTGAACAGCACACCAGCACCAGCAAGAATGCGTTTCAACGTCGGCGATGTAGTCGCAGCAATTGGGTACAGTATACAGTACCCTAACGGCAATAAATCCGAAGGCGGCGCTTATTCGAAGTTTATCCCGTGGTCGGATAAGCTGCTGATGCTCGACGTTATTAAGCTGACGTGTACAGGGCATCACAAAGTCCCCGGTGACTATGACGACGTGATTCAATACGACGGTTTTATCTTCACAACAGATGACGGTAAGATCTACACCAATCAAATTCCACGGGCCTCTTATGGCCAACTGAGTGACGCTTCTGACAACATTATTAACAGGCAGTTGTTGGATAGTGAATACCAGTTCAGCAGTAAAGTGATCTATACCTATTTTGGGGCAAGACGCTATCTGCAAGAATTACTGAAAGGTGTTCACGAAGTAATGAAAGAAGACAAGGAACGCGCCAGCATGTTACAGCAACACTATGAATACCTTGTGAAGAAAATTCAAAAGGAACTCAACTGCGTTGTGACATGTACACCAAATACACGGCTTAAATCGAAAGGATACTTCGATATCGCTATCGCTTTTAATTAAGGAAAGGAAGCATCATGCGTTATACACATTCTGAAAAAGACCGAGAAGAAGTACACAGTCGGTCAAGCTGTGAAACAAGCTGAAAACGTGCTAAGAGAGAAGCACATCAAAAGTCTATGCATGGACGCGGTTAAACAACGCCCGCTCGATACAAAAATCACACTCGTTGAACTGAGTGAATTGCAACAACAGATCGTTGATGACAGTATGTATTACGCATAAAGGAAAAGGAGTTTATCATGAAACAATGCATCGTTGTACTACGTCATCTTCCAGGTAACCAAAAAGTAGTATCAGCAGTCATTGCTGAGCCTGAAGATAAGAGTAATATTGACCACATGGAAGGTTATCTGGAAAGCAGAGCAGATGACCATATCCGTGACTTCAAGAAGAAGTTTGTTGAGTTCAACTCAGCAGAATGGTTTAAGGAAATTCACCAACTGGAGTAATTTATGCCAAAGTCAAAACAACAAAAGCAGCAAGAAGCAATCGATCGTAATCGTGCTGCTTTTCCTGGTGAAATAAAGATGTGGTGCAATGCTCAAGCGTATTCAAATACACCATCAAACATTCATTACTTCGGAAAAGAACATTGCGATAAACATTTTGCTAATGCAGAGAAACGACTCGTAAGAGCCGCAGCTGAAGCACACGTTGATCGTCACGGCAATCCGTTATAAGGAACGAGTATGTGGCGCGTAGTGATTTTGATCGTCCTTGGTATCTACACCGGTTACGAACTAAACAAACATATTACTCTCATGCGTTGTGAGAGTAATATTTCTTCAGAATCTAAACAGTTCGGAAAGAAGTTTGTTTGTAAGCCTGCGGTGGAGAATAAACAAATAAATAAAGGAGAGTAGTATGAATGAAGACTATTTTTCTAGCGTAGAAGGTAAAAAAGCTCTACAAGAAACCATTTCAAAAACGACTTCGCGTATCAATAATTTAATCGTCAGTCACTTACTAGATGAAACTAATACGTTGCCGGACACTGTAGATAATAGTGGAGTATTTCATCACCACCCACTGAAAGATAAAGTAGCAATGGACGGCATTGATGTTGTTATGGATAGAGAAACATTTCTTTTATTGGAACATAGTCAGTCAGTGCCAGAAGATCTCTCTGTTGGAAAAGTATGGAGAACGCAAGTTGATACGCAAACTGAAAGTTACTGGTTAATGTGTTGGCAAGGACATGTGCCTTTAAACCAACAAATGCGTAAGATTATAATTCTTTAAAGGAATAAAAATGAATGATAATATTGAGACGCGTGCAGCTTACTTAGAAAAAGCAGTTGCGCGCCGTCGCAATCTCTTAAACGAGACATGGCAGTCCATACGAAATTTAGTCGGAGATGAAACGTTGTATCAATGCAAATGCGGTAGTGTTAAAGGTGCTTTTAATTTCGGCGTATTTTGTCAATCGTGTTGTTCTTCATGCAACGATATAAGACATGAGCACCACTCACTATTATTTAATAAGACGTTCCCTACAAATCCAAATTTCATATTTGGAAAACACAGCACCGGCGAAGCTTTAACAGAAGTTCGGACAATCAAAACACGTAAGCCTGTCAGCAACGATTTCGATAACCTTTCAGTATTTTCACTTTTAGGTACGAATAATCTAAAAGTTGTTTTTGATACTGAATACTCAGGCTCGTTCGACACATCTGCTTATTCCGAAAAACAAACTAAACCAGAAAAGTATGTCTATCGCCGTGATCGCATAAACGCTAAGCCGGAAACAGTTCATGTAGTTGATAAAAATACAGCCAGTGCTTTGTCTGGTTTTGGACTAGTTGACGTGCCGCAAGCTTTCGGGCAGCGACATGTTTGAGGCACTACCGAGTAATAACTAGGGAGGAGGTAAAACTTCTCCTTACTATGCCGTCTTAATATAAAAGGAAAAATATCATGAACGAAGAAGAAGTTGTAATACTGATGAAGTCATCAAAAAGCAGTAAAGAATGGGATGAAAACTGCGACAAAGTAAAGGATGCATGTGGTGGGTATCCCGGCTTCTGGTTCCGGGTGATTATCGCAGCGCGTGTTTTAACTACTACCCCGATGGAAAACAACTGGCCGCTTGTGCCGTAATGTTAAAGTAAAAAATAAGGGGGGGGGGATTCTTCCTTATTTTTTTGTTTATTTTAACACAAATGGTAAACATTATGACGCGTGCATTCTAGATAATTTAAACAATATATCACTAGTTTGAACAAGGTATTTTAATAGGAGAGAACTATGTTAGGAGATGTATACCGCTGGGTAGGAATTGCTTTACTGACGTTAGTGGTGATTCTTATACTTATTTCATTTGGAGTATTTACTTCTGAAAATCCTAGATTTAAAAAATTATTAATATACGCGCCATTCATTGCATTTGCTTTGTCATTTCTTGGTTTAGAATCTATTAACATCGGTGAACATTTTAATAATCGTAACAGTTGTAATAAAGGAATCGAAATGCCAAATCAAGAATTGCCAAAAGATGATCCACTACGTCTGAAGTTTGAAGAGCATATTCAAAAGATTGTTTATAAGAAAGATTCTAATATTTTATTCATTACTAGATTCATCGAGCGTTATGGTGAGAAAGATGCTTTTGGTGAATCCAACGGAGATAAAATCGGTAAGTATAAAAACGTTGGAACACATTTCTTGTGGGAAGGTTATCAGCTAGGATATGCTGATGGTTTATTTAAAACAACAGAGGTGTAACAATGTTACTTGTAAACCAGATTATTCAAGAAGCTGATAAAGAAAATAAGAAAGGCCGTATATACCCAGCTGAAGTATTAAGATTAACTTTTGAACACATACCTAAAGAACAGGCGTTGTTCGGAGAACTAGGTGGACCAGCTGCATTAGAAGATAAGAGTCTCAGTGACGCAGAAAGGCAAATGAGATGTTTAATCGTTAGTGCAGATAATGTATCTCATAAGGTTTCTAATTTCAAATTCGAAGACAATGTGTTAACAGGAGACATTGAGACCCTCGCTAATGAAAAAGGGGTAATTTTGGATAGGTTAATAACTGAAAATAAAGTTCAGTTTGCAATGCGAGGTTTTGTTAAATTCAAATCTGGAACAAAGATCGTAGATCAATGCCAAATAATTTCGATTGATGCTGTTAGTGAAAGGGCTTAAAATAGAAACTTTCCCAATAACATATTTTAGAAACTAAAATATATAACATTGAAAGAATATAAAATTATGTATCCTGAAATTATAAATGAATTTAACATCTGGTATAAAGAAAACTTTAAAACTTATTTCTTCGAATCTGGCGTATCGCCTAACTATAAGTTAAAAGCTTTTTATAGCATTCTTGAAAACGAAGTTGCAAAGGTCAGTTTCTTTGCTACTTTTACTACTGACGATACAAAAGCTATTGGCGATTATTTTCGTGGTAAAGCCGAAGCTTACAATGTTAACAGCTTGGCAGTTAATGGTAATGCGTCGGATCTTAATCCATTTGCCCTGGTAGCTAGTGGTAAAGAAGCTGCAGTTGGGGTTAAAGACGTGTCTAATCAAAATCACATGCTCGTCGCCTTGCGTTCTATGATAGAGTTGCATTCTTTCCCCACTGACAGCATGTTCGGTAATTTAACAGCTGACGAAGCTGTGATTTCGGTCGATGCTGAAACACAATCTATAAATGAAAGTGCTAATAAATTTCCATATTGTTATCGCTTTGACATAGATAAAGGAATTTTCTGTGGTCCTTATGTGTTCAGTGTTTATGGAGTAGATTCCATCGAATTTCCTAAGTTACCAGGCGAAAAGGACGATAATTACTATTGCCGAAGCAGTAGTTTTAGTTCGACGTTAAGGCACGATGGTCAGTATGGAACTAAACGTAAACTAACAGATGTGCGAGGTATTCGTCTGCCTGGTGAGGAAGCAACAGTGTTCTTAGAACGTCAGCGTAAGATGCATAAAGAATCACTTCAACCAGCATTCGAACTATGTGATATTGCCTTTTATGGGAAACCTAAAGACAATAAATTAAAAGCTCTAACTGGTTTGTCTGATAAAATAAAATCTGCTAAACCAATAGAAACACCTAGAACACATGGAGTCGATTTAGTTTCTTATAATCACATTACAGCATTTGGCATTATGAAGTAACTTACTTTAGCAGGAGAGCTATATAGCTCTCCTGCTATTTTCTATTCGCATAGGGGTGTGTAAATGACTTTTGAACGCAGAGTAACACTTGATCAACTTCTTCGTAATTTTACATTTACTTTAACGTTTGCTGAGATTCAAAAACATGTTGGAAAAAAACGTCTATTTCGAAAAGAAGAAGCAGGAAATATTATCAATGAAATAAATGCGGACAGAAATAAAGATCCGTCTAGTTTCATCGTGCCTGACGATACTGATAATGACCGCATAGTTAGAAAATACGTTAAACGTATTGCGATCTCGCCAGAACAAGAAAAAGAAATTATCGATCAAATAATCTCCCCTAAGAAACGCTGCCAGGCTATTTCTAAAACACATTTAAGAAAAACATGCGGGAACATATTAAATAAAAGTAACAAAAATGATTATTGCCCTGATTGCTGGTATCCTAGTATTATTTCTGATTACGCGATGTATAAAGATTTACGTGATCAGGGATTTGGACGAATAGAAGCTGCTGAACAAATAGGATTACCGTTTGTTGAAGAAGCAGAACATAATAGACGTATTGTAAAAGCTGTGAATGTCGCGTAATAAAACGGAGAACAAATGGCAGGTAATAAAAAATCTTCTAGAAAATCAGCTAATGTTCGTCGTACATTATTATTGAGCACGCCTCTAACCACAGAAAGCGAAGCTGGTCTTCTTAACATAAAACCATATTTACGATTAGAAGAATTTATTGAAAGAAATGGATCATTGCAAGGATGGAGAGATATTAGCTTTAGATTAAGTGTAGGTTTAGAGTTTGCTGATATATTCTTTAAAGAAGAAGAAAAAGAAGTATTGATGTTAGCCGTTAATGCTATCTGTGACGTAAAAGATAGATGGTCTCGAACGGATAATAAGTGGGGAATATCTGATGAGGAGATTCAGTACATCAGACAAGGTTTAGAAGTAACAGATGGAATGCAAGATCTAACAACAAGAAAAGAACAAATGCAAGTTTATATCAAAGTAGATAAGCTTATTAAACAGCAGTCTAAATAAAGGAAATAAAATGAGCGTACCGTTTATAACTCCATATGTCAGTCACGAACAACGCGACATCACGACTCTTTTAGCTTTGTTTAAAGGATGGTACAAAGCTAAGGTAGGTAGTGAATGGGTGACTGAAAACAAACGCCGTGGTGACATCATTACAAGCCTGTCATCCATTTGTTTTGATGAAGACATTATGCTCGAAGAATTGGATAGTCTTCAAACTTATTTATTTAATCAACTACTCCATCCCTAAAAGGATGATACCGTAAGGTATTAAGTTGACCAGACTCAGTATCGAAAGATACTACGTTATGTATGTGTATTAAAGAATATCTTATTTTAGAAGAGATGAAAGGGTATACAAATACCATCATTGCGAACAATAACATTTAATAATTCGTAAAGGAAAACACTATGAGCGGCTGGGTAACTTACGCGTATAGAAAAGAAGCAAACGTATCTCAGCGTAACGACGATAAAGAATATTCAAGTAGTCTTTTATCTGACAATCTGTCACTAAAGAAAGCTATTGAAAAATTCATATCCGTTTTACTAAAAACTGAATACGATTGGGATATCGTAGTGAGTCCCGAGTATTACGTGATATTAACTAACTGCAAAATAACCATTGAACAACATGACGAACTCTTAGCAGCAGGTGCTACGTCAATAACTGTTGGTGTAGATACGTTTTTCAATAAAGGTGACTGATATGGTAGCTTTGATAGATAGTGAAAGCGATGTTCTGAGAATAACACAAGACTTAAATACGAAAGGAAATTAAACAATGAGCATACTTTGTGATCGCCAGATACGTGAGTTGTGCAGTCCACCAAAATACGTAGTAACAAGGATGACATCAGTGACGCCGCCGCCTGATGATAGCGGAGTACAGTTTGATGTTTTTCTTGTACCTCAACCAATAGATTCTTTTACGTATCAGTCGGAAGAAGATCTGCTTAAAGAAATAGGTTTCTACGAATTCAATAAATTAAGAAACACGCATGCCTTAGGTACGATGGCTTATCGTGAATTGACTGTTAGAGAAAAAGCTAATTTCAATCCGATGATCAGTCCATTTGTGGATGGACAAGTACGTGAGCGATGGATACGTCCAAATGAAGAACAACGACGTAAATGGCAAGCATCATTCGACGGTAGTGTTGATTTTGATATCAAAGAAAAATGGCGTAGTACAGATCTCAGTTTGGGTCTAGAAATTGCTGAGAAAATCGTAAGTTATGGTTTATCAAGCTTTGGTTACGATATTCGTTGTTCTGATGAATTTAAAATATTTACCAATATAAATTCAACGGTCGTAGATCCAAAGAACTTCGACGATAAGAATTTCGTTAATTTCAAAGGACCTATTTGCATCATTCCTCCTAATTCCTTCGTACTTACCCATACCCTGGAGCGTTTTATCATACCTCGCGATATAGTGTCTAACTGTGTAGGTAAATCGACCTATGCCAGATGCGGTATTTCAGTGATGGTAACACCGTTGGAACCTGAATGGGAAGGTTATCTGACGTTAGAATTTGCTAATGCAACGCCATTACCAGCAATGCTTTACGCTAACGAAGGTTGTGCACAAATTCAGTTTTTTCGTGGCACAAGACCGTGCGAAGTTTCGTATAAAGATCGCGGCGGCAAATATCAATCTCAAATCGCCGAACCGGTTACTCCAAGGGTATAAAAAATGCATGGACTATAGTACAGTGATCGCAATGGTATTCAAACAGCATTAATTTAATAAAGGAATAATCATGAGTAACTTTGACGATAGTGAAACTAGTGTCGATTGAAGTGGTTTTTTAAAAATAACATTACCACGTCTATCTTTAACATGGGTAGTTAAAGATAGACACACATTGCAAACGACTTATAAGGATAAATTACTTACTATTAAGTTTGTTAGTCGTTCTGAATATGAAGGCTTTATTGACAGAAATAGTATTAGTCGCGGACATGACGACTGTTCTTCTATTGAGCGGGAACTCATTGATTTCGTCGATGGTGTTAAAGCAGAGCCTAATAGCACCGAATTAAAACCATCGGTTGTATAATTTGCATCTTATCGTATTTTAAAATGGCTTTAAATAGCGGTGTGATAATAAACCAAAAATATAAATAAAATTATGTATAAGCATAAACCGTCTTTAGCTTGCGATGCGGTTTTAGACAATATAAATTATCCGGTGATGGGGTTCCCAAAAATAGACGGTGTGCGTTTAATGCACCTTATTGGGACTGCCACTGGTCGTAGTTTAAATCCCCATGCAAATTTATATACCACTACTCGTTTCTCCCATTCTATTTATACAGGCATTGATGGCGAAGCAACTTATGGAGACATTACATCAAAATCACTTTGCAGAGACACAAATTCAGTTTTAACAACAATAGAAGGCGAGCCACATGTTATTTGGAATGCATTTGATTTCTTAAGAGAAGATACAATTAGTCTTATTTATGCTAATCGAATAAAAGCATTAGAGAGTTATATTAGAAAATATAAACCAAATGATGTTAGAATTATCCCTCATGTTTTATTAAAGAATGAAATAGAAGTATTATCGTTCTATAACGAATGTCTCAAAAAAGGATATGAAGGAATTATATTACGCGATCCATTAGGACATCATAAAAACGGCAGATGTACTGTGAATGAAGGATGGTTTTTACGTTTAAAACCATCCTCGGACAAAGATGCAATTGTATTAAAAATAATAGAAGCCCAAAAGAATTTGAATATAGCTAAGAAAAATATGCTCGGTTATACAGAACGCAGTAGCCATAGAGAAAATAAAATTGGAAAAGGCATGGTAGGTTTATTAATTTGTCGTGATATTTTATCTGGACAAATTATTAACGTTGGACCAGGTAAAATGTCCCATGCTGAACGTCTCTATTATTTTGATAATCCGACAGAATTAATTAATGAACCTATTAAATATCGTAGTGTTGACACAGGGTTAAAAGACGCTCCACGATTTGCGCGATATATTTGTAGACGTTCAAGAGATGATATCTCCATTTGAACTTTAGAGATAAAGAAGCATGTAATATAACATGGACTGACTGCTATTGTTTAATAAGGAGTTACTAAATGGACTTACCAGTAAAATCTTCATCAGCTATTTTATCATCGAAACACATGCAAAGTAACGAACAGTTATTAGAACGTATTAAAAATTTCAAACATCCAATAACACATATAGCTGTCTTCCCTATAAAACATGATGATCGCACTGGGCTTATAGAAGCGCAATGCGATGGCCCAGATAAAGATACATATCGTTGGGCTATTTATCTTATTACCGAGCATAATGGATACTACTTTCTTTATGGTGTTGATTCAGAAAAAATTGGCATTGAACGAGCAGCTTGGCTATCTATTGTTAGCGGTATCCCGCTAACAACATGCAAATTGAAAGTTATTGATCCATTGATAGATTTTTTCTGGAAAGAAGAATTAAGCGTCGATAAAAGCGAAACTCCACTTTCTAAAGACCAAGATGTATTTTCATTCTTTAAAAATTGGATAAAAAGCTATGAACATAAAGAACAAGATTTACATAAAAGCACAATAGTCGTTGTCAAAAGTAACTCTAAGATCAATCAGATGTCTAAACGTCGTGCAAAGATCGCAATGAAGAAACGACCTAGAACAGTATTTACAGGTTGCTGTCCAATCAGTTCTGAGGAAACGGCTACTGCAATGAATACAGTAACATTAGACGTTAACTATACGTTTAAATTTACTGAATTTGAGGAACGAGAACATGAATGATAGCAATATAGTGAGACTTCTTCGTCTTAGTGTTCCTGGTCTTACAGTTAAAAACGCTGCTGCGTTAGTATATATCACTACAAGGCATTTTGATAATTGGGAATCTTGTCATGTCGGTATTCCTAAATCGAAGCTAGAGTTATTTATACTAAAGATAAAAGATCTTCATGTAGAGAACGAGTCAGTGATTATCTACGATAAAGATAAGGCGCCAATTAGCGCGTTTGCTAAAGACGCTTTTGTTAAAGTCGTATGGAGAGCTGATGTTGCTATTGTTATTTTCATGTCTATAATTAAGTCTACACGCAGACCATATCTACATCAGACTATCTTTGAAATAGAAAATAATAAAAAGGTCTTTGATACAATAAGAACATGGAAAGATAGTTCACCAGTATGGTGAAATAAAGGAGAGTATTGTGATTAAAGATAAAAAGGTTATCGGCTACTGGCGCGATACACTGGAAGATACTGATGTAGACTTACCATTTATACCAGAACTTGCGCCGTTCTCAGTAGAAACAGAGGAGGATGTATAATGAGTGAAGAAATAGAACCGCTACCTATAACGCATGATTTTACACAGGTACTACGTTTTTTCAAAGAGCGTTATGCTAGTCAAGAAGTTGAAAAAAAGTTTTATGATTTTTTAAAAGACGCATTAGTAAAAATAGACGCACCTATTATTGTTACGGGAATATCACGAAGCACTGATACATCAGGTGTAAAAGTATCGTGTTATACGGTGCGTTTTTATAATGAATTTAATAAAAATGGTATTCGTTATTGTCTTCTAGTAGAAAATGAAAAAATCACTGATGTGGGACTAATGTATACAGAAGTAAATGGTAAAGTTAATAAAGGACTTGTGCTTCATTAATAAAGGAGAGTAACATGTTAGAACATTTACCATCATTAGGAAGTGACCCAGTTCCTGTATTTGAATTCATTACGACACGCTGTATTAATAAAGAGCTTCAAAATAAATTTCATAGCTTTATACATACAGTTGTAACAGAACTAAATGAATTTGATATGCAAACAGGTACAGCAGAAACTAAATATCAGGGCGACGAAGTTCTGCCATGTTATACGTTGCATTTCTTTAATAAAAATAACACAGAAGGTATTCGATATTGTTTACCTGTGCGTAATGAAAAAAAACATCGATATCTGTTTAGCTAAACCAGCAACGATTTCGATGTATAATTAGCTATAATGTAAAAAAAGGAGAATAATAATGTCTTTAGACGCACTTGGCGATCGTATGAAAATGTATGAAGACTACGAATCTGATCGTAGGTTCTTCCCGTTACTACCAATCGTAGCAAGATTAGATGGTCGTGGTTTCAGTCGTTTTACAAAAGGAATGGATCGCCCATTTGATTTACGGATGACTAGAGCTATGGTTAATACTACTAAATATTTAGTAGACCACACCAATGCTATCATGGGGTATACGCAGAGTGATGAAATTACTCTGACGTGGTATTCTGATAGTTTAAAGAATCAAATTTGGTTTGATAGAAGAGTAGCTAAAATGACTTCTCATCTTGCTGCGCAAGCCACACTTTTCTTTTACAGAGAAGTGTTAAAACAAATGCCAGGTTTTGCTGATCGCTTACCTACATTTGACGCCAGAGCATGTAACTTCCCTACGTTAGAAGAAGCAACAAATAACTTCCTATGGCGTGAACGCGATGCTTCTAAAAATAGTATTAGCATGGCAGCTAGTGCTTTTTATAGTCAAGCTCAATTGCACAAAAAATCAGGTGCAGAGATGCAAGATATGCTGATGGCAAAAGGTGTCAATTGGAATGATTTTCCATCTTCATTCAAACGCGGCACGTTTATTCAGCGCCGTGTTATAGCTGGTTTATTTTCTACTGAAGAATTAGATTCACTTCCACAGAAACATAAAGCAAGAACAGACTCAAATTTACAAGTGGCTAGATCAAGAATATTGGAACTAGAGATGCCTATTTTCGATAAAGTAGTAAACCGAGTAGGTGTAATATTTCATGGAGAAGATCCAATAATAGGCGTGCCACTTGACTTAAAATAAAGGAGAAAATTGTGAGCGATGAAAAAATAATAGGGCGCAATATACTAGATGTTATTAAACAAATAAAAGAAAAAGCACTTTTACTTAAACATAAAGACGACGTAACAAATTTTATTTATAAATTAGTCGTTATTGAAAAACGCGCATTTTCATACGCACCTGAAGATTCTCAAGAACTGTCAATTACTCCATCCCTAAAAGGATGATACCGTAAGGTATTAAGTTGACCAGACTCAGTACTTAATTGTACTACGTTATTTTAGTCATGATACCTACAGATGCTTCCTCAGTCTGTAGCTCTGTCGTTATACATTAAACAATCCTAAGAGTAAGGGATAATGTGTATAACGTAAAAAGCTATTTTAACATTGTCGAGGGGAATGTAACCAGTGATGTAAATCACAGAAAGATTATTATGTCAGGTAAACCATTTGTATTTGTAATCGATAAGAATAAACTACCACTCATGCCGTGTACTGGTAAAAGAGCACGTTTATTACTCGAAAGAGGTAGAGCACGTGTGATAAAGGTAAAACCTTTTGTAATCCAATTAATTGATCTAGATCAAAAGGATTGTCAATTACAAGAAATAGAAGTAAAAATAGATCCAGGTAGTATTACGACGGGGTTTTGTATATCGCGTACTATTAACGGGATAGTTAATGTATTATCTTTAATAGAGTTAATACATCGTGGTAAACAAGTAACACATACCAGACATTATAGCACGCCAGATTACCTGAAATATCTACGAGCAAAATCAGCGGCTAACAACGAGCGTTTTGTGAGCGCTACACGACAGATTATAGACTGCTTATCTGTTGATATCGTGTCATGGATATTGAGCGGTAAATTGCCTATTTCAATTTAACTGAGTAGCATAACACGGAGAATACTCGTTAAATTGAAATAAAAAAAATTAGTAGCCTAATAGTTACTATTTTTTTTATCACAGAATATTTCAGACATATATTACAATTTTGAAATAATAGTAATTTACATTTCTTTATTAAGGAGAGCTATCATGGTAGAAATATCATTGCTTCATTTCTTGACAGGCGCAGATAGTGTTTTAAGAGTACCTACTATTGATCTTTGTTTCGAAAAAACATTAGAACAAATTTTAGCTGAAGCAGTTACTGATGACTCTGAAGCTCTTGCAGTTATTTCTAATGTCGTTATACAAAAACAAGCTTTTGGATTATACGATATTGTCACCGAACCAGTTAACGCCGGCGCGATTATGCGGCTTAAAGAAAATAAGATTATAGGCGCATACCTCTACGGCGATTTAGTAGTTGACCCAGCGTATCGACAAAGAGGGCTGGGTGTTGATTTAGTGGCTAACTACTATCGTCAGTATTTATGTTTTCCTTGTTGGCAGCAAGATAAACCCGGTTTCACGCCAGCAGGTTTAGCTTGTCACAAAAAAGCTTGGAGAATATTATTCGAAGTGTAATTTTATAAGAGATTTGAAAATGGACCAGATAAACGAATATCCTGATTTAATCATTCTTGATACATTGAAGTTAATAAAGGATTTCGACAATGTTTTAAACTCTCTATCGTTTAGTAATGATTTTGCTGGGCATGACTTTGTCCCAGCTATATTCGATTACATCACCGATTTGGCTGATGCTAATACATGCCTCGAAGAGTATGCTTCAGAAATAATAATATTATACGCATACACTGAACAATCAGAAGAAGTAAAAAAACTAGGGGATGCGATACACACGTTAGGCGACGCATTTATAGCGAAACTAAAACATATCGAAGCTTACGATAAAGATGGTATCTGTTGGTATGCATTTAAAAAATATATCAATAACGATATTTCTTTAATTAGATTTAAACGTTTTGAACTTGTTAATTAAAAAAGGAAACCAGATGAAAATGTCTTTACTAAAACCACTTACATATGTTTGTGTAATAGGCACGTGGCTACTACGTACTGTGTTAACTGAGTACACAACGCTTGACCGGTTAAGTGTAATTATGGAATTCATCGATGATGTTCTAGCATCGCGCCCTTATTTATCAGGTGTGTCTATTACCTACGTGCTTCAATTGCGAGAAAAACATGTCGATATTCAATTATTTAAAACATCGGATGCATTAACTGACAATAATTGCATTGGCACAGTAGTCCTCGATATATTCGATTATACGGATGTTAATAGTTATCTAGAACTAAGTCTTACGAACATAATTACTTCTGTTAACAACGCACAAATTAGTGGAGAAGGTTTAAACATTGAGCAGCTTCAAAAAAGCATGCGTTACTTTGATGCAAATTTACTAGCACGTGGTAATAAAAAACTAAATAGCGAACTCACTGCTTACGTTGCACTTTCAAAGCTCATTGCTGGTTATACATTTGACTATGTCGTGACATTACAAAAAATTACCATTTATGTGTATCGTTATGGTGTAAAAGGTAAATCTATTGTAATCGACACGCCAAAAGAGTAGATATCGATTTATGATATCTGCACTGTACTGATATTTATTTCACATGCAGACTATGTTAGTTTTGTATGTGAAATAAATATTGTTTTATGTTGTTTATATTGAATTATAATTTCATAAAGGAGAAATTAAATGTTCTTAAAAATGGTAAGCGACTTACAATCTATGTTTCTTGTTGTTAACAACGGAATGATATTGCAGCGTATTAAAAATCAAACAGAAGATATATGTTTGCTTGCTGTTAAGGAATGCGGGTTAGCTTTAGAATTTGTTGAACATAAAACTAAAAAAATAATCAGTACGGCATTACATCAAAATGGGTTGGCTTTAGAGTTTGTAGTCGACCAAACTGAAAGACAATGCATCAAAGCAATAAGACAAAATTATCTCGCTATTGAATTTGTAGAGACACAAACGGAGAAGATTTGTCTTATAGCAGTTCAGACAGATTATCACGCCTTCCTATATGCTGAATTCCAAACAGAAGAAATATGTCTGGAAGCAGTTAGACAAAATGGTTTGTTTCTAAAACATGTCAAGGATAAGACTGAGAAGATTTGTTACGAAGCCTTAAATCAAAATCCAGATGCTTTGAAGTATGTCGAAGATCAGACTAAAGAATTAATCATGTTTGCTCTATCGAAGGACTACTCTTCATTCCGTTACGTTAGGGATAAAACTGAAGAGATTTGTCTTACAGCAATTGAAAACGCACCGAGCGTACTGGAATACATTGATAGGCAAACATTAAACATGTGTTCTATTGCTGTTGAAGCTAACGTACATACTTTTAGACATGCGAAAATTCAAACAAAAGAAATTTGTTTAGCTGCTGTTTCAGAAAACAGTTTCGCGCTACGTTATATTCGCAATCAAGCTATGTGTTTAGAAGTAGCCAAGGAAATGGGATTTACCTTGGCGCAAACGAAAAGCTACAAATATAGTCTATAAACATAAAAGTTGTATTCCAGATTTTTTCAGACATATATAACTTCGGTGAGTTTGAGTATATATCTCGAACATTGACAACTCAAGGAGATTTAAATGCTTAGGATGAATCAAGTAGCGGCACAGCGTTGGACGCAATCATTGGCTGATGAAACCCTGACGTGGATGGATTTTCAAGAAGTCGAACACAAGCTAACAAAGATTGCACTCCAGTTGGCAACGAACACGCAACGTGATGGTTACGTTGAATTAATCGGTGTCTCGCCAGTAGCTGGGTCTGATGAAATCGCTGCCAAGCTATCTTTTGGTTGCTGCGAATGCACAGTAATCATCAGCAAAGAAGAATGGATGGCTGCTCATCGTGTAGTGGTAAATTCGTAATACAATTTTTTAATTATTCAGGAGAAATATCATGAGTGTAATTTCTAAAGACTTGCACGCGCTGAATGTAGCCTGTGCGAAGCTATTCATTACCGTGGCGATCGTAGTGGTTGGTATTGCTGCGTTCTGTCAGCGGGCTAGCGCTGACGAAATCGATGAAGCGACGGCCTACAAAGCACTAATGCAACAACAGATGCTTTCGCACCAACAAGCCGCACAACAGCAACTAATGGCACACACGATTGAAACCTTTCAGGCGGAAAAGATTGCTCACCTGAAAGCTCAATTGGCTGTTGCTCAACAACCTCAACAACAGCCGGTTTATCGATACCTACCTGCCCCGCAAGCGTATGTGTCGCCGAATACTTACAGGGGCCAACCTTACAACGTAGCTCCACAACTAACTGTTCCAGCGCAACAAGAAAAACCAGCAGCGTCTGATAATCACACAGTGTTGCCGGTCACTGTCCCTGAATCTCTATCAAAGGGTGAAGAAGAACTAACACCTGACGAAGCGTCACAGGAGCAGAAAGAACAACAGGAAGCAAAGCCTGCTGCTCCTACATACAGCGACGGCGATCCACTTGGTCTAAAGCCTACTGTCTATTATGTCAATAGGCCTGGCTATACGCCGCTGAGAGTCATGTATCGGTATCGAGCAGCACAACCAGCACGCACTGTTTATACGCAGCCGCACGTGTTGTACGCACCAGCGCAATATCACACGGTTGCATATCGTTAATAACCAATAACATAAATAGGAATAAAACATGAACGCAATGGTAAAAGTATCGGGAATATGTTTGGCCACGTTCCTGTCGGTAGCTGCATTTGAAGTTTTGCAATCTATTGCTCGCAAAATAAATGCGGATGCTGAATATCAAGAGATTGTTAATCTTGAACGCGCCGGTTTGGTTAAGACGCCGTCTAACAAATCTTAATCGTAAGCGGCATATAGACGTGAGGGTAAAACCCTCACGTCTACTTACCTATTTTTTTTGTTTATTCAGTAGGTGTTTCAGTTGGTTCAACAGCTGGCGTTGGAGTTGGTGTAGATCCCGCATGCTTAGTCATTCGTTGAGCAAGATAAGCACAGTACTTAGCGCCTTTCAACGAACGAGCAATTTCAGATCTTGCTGGGCTAGTGAAACATCTCCAGATATTGAAATCTACCATTTCAAACTGATCGATCAGATCCTGAACTTCATTAGATAATTTTTCATAATTACCAGAAGACATGATTGAATCTAACCATGTATAAAAATGTCCTTCATACGGCTTGAAGTTTGAAATCAATCCCAGATACTGTTTGACATTGTTAATGTATTGCTGACCGAACTTAAGCACCATGCCAATTTCATTTGTACTTAACTTAACATCAGCACCCATCGAAACACCAGCAAATTCACCGCCTAATTGCCGTAACACTTTCTTTCCACTATGTTTCAGACTACCAGCTTCTATTACATATTTTGTTGATGCTAATCTAGCAAGCCTATCAAATGCTTTACCAGTTTCCCCGATACTTAATGGATTACGTACAGACCCAGTTTTTGTTTCTAAACCAGTAACACTCAGATATGGCTTTCCTTCTTCTAAGAAACGATTATCAAAAAGATCAGCTGGCACAGGAACAGCTTCTAATTTTTTCGCAATTGCAGCTACAGTAGTTGGCTCGACACCCTGTGCACCAGCAAACGCATTACTAAATCGATCTTGCACTTGCATAATCTTCGCAGGATAGATAGTAAGAACATATTTAGATAATTCTAAATCTTTTTTGATTGCTTCAATGATATTTTTTACTTCTCCTTTTCCAGTAGAGAAGTGATACCAAAGTTCTGTTAAGCTAGCAGTATGTTCATGTCCTTTAAACGAATCTTTAGCGGAATCAAAAGTCTGTTTAGATGTAGCCAACACACTTTCGTACTTGCCAATCATACCCTGCGTTGTTGTGAAAGTATCTTGCAGAATATCTTTCCAATGTTTCCTGATTTTATTGGAGTAGTCTCTTAGTTTTGAAAGAAACTCTTTAATACCTTCTAACACTATTTGATGTTGCTGAAATATATCAAGATCAGCGCTCTCCAAACCAATAGATGGTAATCTGAAATCCACACGATTAAGTTGTTGCTGAGCACCGAAACGAATCAAACTCAGTGTGTCAGCAGTACCTGTTTTCGACTGAATCAAATGTGCCAGTTCATCCGCGTATACTGAAAGCGATTCAGCAACAACAGATATTTCTTGTTTGTCGTATGTTAATTCTTCTTGTTCTGCTCCAGTAGAAGCAACATCACCTTCAAATTCTGTCAGTGGTTCTGGGCTAAACGAATTATCGATCTTAATTACCATTGGGATTTTTTCAGTTTCTAATGCGGTGTCAGGTGCGCTCATTTTATATTCCAATAACTGTAGTGTTTGATAAACGTATCAAATTATTTAGGGTTATTTCTTTAAAACTTTATCTGGTATAATAGTACCACCTTTTATAACAGGACGTTTATGTGGCTTTTCTGTAACTTCGTTATTATCTGTCACTAATCTACTTTGTGGAAATACGGGACGTGGTTTAGGGTAACTAGTACTAGTGATTACCGACGCAACAGAATCATCCACCAAATCAATTACACCGATAACCGGCAATGGAACAGGAGTAGATGTTTCAACAACATCTTCCGCTGTTATTAGTTTACCGGCTGTTGTCCAAACAATAGAGAATAACGGAACTTGATTAGCGTATATTAAACGTTCAGAATCTGACGATTCGCTAGTGTCTCTTATTCCTTCTCTTAGGTCTTGCGGATAAGGATTAATAATAGCAGATTTATTTGTATCTTTTGCAAAAGAAAATTGCGGGATTAATACTGCTTTTTGTTGACCGTCACTATTTTGAAGAGTAAGACTAGTGTCAACTGTTTGTGCTGTAAGAGAAGTAGCGGTCGGACTAGATATTAATGTATTATCAATACCTGAAGGATTACTGAGTATTCCTGTTTGTACGCCTGAGGGTGTTGTAGTAGCGGCTGGACTAGGCGCAGGAATACCAGCCGCTACATTATCGTCCGAATCAGCATCAGGTTTAGCAGGAGTGGTAGCAGCTGTAGTTGGAGGTGTTACAGATGGCGTAGAAACGGCTGTAGGCTCCGTAGAACTCTTAAAGGCTACTCCACCAGCAGCGGCCATTAACGCAGTAGCAACGCCCGCTAAGCTGATTGCAAAGTTAGTACCATCAAAATGACCAGTTTTCCAAATCTCGTAAACAGTAGCGCCTAACCAAACATTGGCAGCTACAAGAACAAAACCATAACCAATCAATCTGGCAGGGTCTACAGAAACACCATCTATGCCAGTACACACGTCATTAACAACTTTCCTAAATAAACTCATTTTTTATTACTCCTTAGCAGGATTAATTTTTATCAAAGACAATATGTATTTAGTAAATTTTGATTGTGGCTTATAACAGAAAAATAACACAAGCCACACTAGATTTACTAGTACGTAAAAACTACTTAGTCTGTAAGATATTGGCTGGTTTACTGCACCGCAAAAGTAAGCAAACCACGCACCATAACCCATCCCCATGTAGCTGAAAAATACTAACACCTTTTACTTGCTTATCAATAAGAATTCTTCTTACACTTAAACACATAAATAGAATACTACCTAATTCGATGCTACTATTTATAGCGTCTATTATGTTATTGTGAAATATATTAACAAGTATAAAGTACTTAATGTCAGTCATTATGTCAACTCCGCAATTACTCTAGGTATTACACTAATATCTATCGCGCCCCACTTCAGAGGAATTAACCATGCTAGACGACCATGTGGCTTTACTTCAGGTTCTGAAAGTCCTGGTAGAACTTTTTCAGAACAGACAGTAAGATGTTTTGCTATAGCAGTTACTAACTCTTCTGCACTTACAGCACCTGGTGTCCATGGAACAGCAACAATATCAAAATCAGTTACTAAACTTCCATGAGCAGCTAAAGCATAGCCGTGTTTCTGAGCCACATCTGACAATCCAGCAAATAAAGCAACATAAGCTGGAGCTATTGTTGCTTTTTTCATTATGTACTCCTTCTACGAACTGGGTGATTGCGTTCATTCATAATCAAAGTGCCTTCAGTAATTCTAACAGGCGCTGCACGTGGGTCACAACAAAAATCTCCATAGTTAGTTTCTTCGCCTAGTTCTAACCAGCGCCATCCTTTTGGCAAAGTGCTTGAATCACGTAGTTCCTCTAGTTCAGCCGCCATAGTAACTATTGCTTCTTCGTAGAGACCAATTGATAAAGAAGGAGTAATTATACAGTCTCCTTCTTGTTTTCGTTTACGACATACTTCTACGGCATTATCAACTAATAACTTATGCATGATTTATGTCCAGTTTACATATTGAGGAACAAGTGAAACAGAATTTGCTCCTTCGAGATAGTCCGTTAAACTTTCAGCAGCCACATGATCAGATAGATGCGGATTTGGACCACCTAATATTGCATCTACCATTTCTTCAGCCATCTTCATGATATCTTTAGAACGAGTAGAAATATTTGGCTGATCTCCAGTGTCTAAAAAATAATCAAAAATTCTACATTGAGTATCTTGCCCACGCCGGTCCACGCGAGCTATGGTTTGCTCGCGTTCGTGCGGTCTAAACGGACTGTTCAAAAAAATCTCTGTATTAGCCTCAATCATCGGCACAGCGGTAGATAATGATTGAAACGTTGCAATAACAGGATTTGCATCTGGATCGTTTTTGAAATCATTCAGAATGCTAGTAAGATCGTTATTTGTAGCACCGTAAACACGTAGTGGTTTAAAACCTAAATCAGTAAGGTATTTATAAGTTTCATCCACCACTTCTACATAACTTGTGAATACTAAAGTCTTCTTCACAGCAGCTTCAATAACGTCTTCCATCTTGGTATATTTTACCATGTCTAGATTACACTGCATCCGCATCTTACCAAATACTCTTCCTAAAGCTTCACCTTGTACTTTTAAGAAATAATATTTAACAATAGAACGTAGATTCTTAAACTCATTTTTTAAATCGTTTTGTAAAGCCGGAACAATTTGTGTTAGTTCGTATTTATTACAAAACAACACTTGTTCTTTCATGAGGACAGGATCATATTCTCTTTGAATCTGTTTAACATATCGTTTATAAGTCTTTAATTCTTGATGTTGTTCTGGTGTCTTTAGTGTTTTCTCAAACACATCCAAGCAATAATTATAATGCCTAGTAAATTGAGCCATATTAGCCTGATAATACGCTAACTGTTTCTTAATGTAATCTGACATCAATACGCGAATAGATTCTAATGTATAATCGTTTCCATTTGGAATCTTAATCTTTATTTCGCGTTCAATTGCTTTTTCTACGTCGTCAGCACGTTCAGCTTTAAACGTAACAAGTCCTAAACGATGTCTTAAAATATCTGCTGCGCGAGAAGCATTCATGCCATAAATTTTCTTAAAGCGTTCTGCTACATCAGATGTAAACATTACATCGATCGTGGTTAATAAAGGCATCACTTCTTTACCAATTGCTTTAACTAAAGTACCGGATGACCAAACAACATGTTGACATTTCGTTATCTGGCAAAGCTTAATAAATGCTTGGGTTCGATTAGAAGTCCATTCATTAAAATTATGGGATTCATCTAACGCAATAAAAGGTTTACTACAACGGGCAGTCTTTGCAAATTCAATGGCTTTATCTAAAGCGTCATAGTGAAAAATATAATAGCTTAAACCTTTTGGAGGGAGTGTTCCCATTAAGGAATCCCATACTTCAGGAGGTTTCACTAGACGTGTTTTTAGAGTATCTACCCACACACTTCTTACTGCGTTCTTAGGCACAATGAAAATTTTAACATCAGCATCTAAACATTCGCCCAACGCAACACAACAGAGGGTCTTACCCACACCAGGTTTTGCACCTAAAGCAAAACCTTGCAGTCTCCACTTCGGCACTAACTCATTATAAGTTTTTAAAAACTCCATCTGCTTATCAAGCAGAGTTATATTCAATCTATTTAGATTATGTAAATTTAAAATATTTGGATAGTCTTTTACGGTTTCCCCTAACCAAGTATTCGTAAATAGATCAGCATACAGTTTTCTTAAAGCACGGATATTTCGCTGCCCTTTATTTTCTAAAATAAGCGTGTTAATGACGTACGCGAAATCAGGTAGAAAGAAACTATGGAAACTTAAACTATCGCTAGTGATTGTGTTAAACATCCACGTGCCGATCTGTTTTGATTCCCAATATTCTTTAATACTATTATTAATAACATCGGCTGGGAGACCATCTATTTTTATAATATCGCCAGATGCCCGTATCTTAATGCTACCTACCATTCTTCGCAACTTTGCGCCTATGCCAAACATAACGTGCTCCTAATTTATTTAAACCATGCGGTGAATGGAGTGTTCACAAATCTTCAATACCACACGACAGATGTGGTTAAACACAGCTGTATCCGCTATAAATTCTTCTACTTCCCAAAATGCTGTATGCGCAATCATCACGCAATCGTGCACTGCTTTCTCTTCTATTGTCCTTTTACCTTGACTATCCCATCGAGTATATTTCTTTTCTAACTCGGCAATGTCATGATAAACCTTTTTGAAGCTATCGTCTGATTTACTATATTGCGAAACACTGATTGTTGATTTTGCTATCTCACTAACCACAGCAAGAATACTTTCAATCTCTTCTTTTGAATATGGTTGAAGATGTGCTTCCTTAATCTTTTTAACTGTAAGATCATAGTGAAGTGAAATATCTAACGTACATTTTGCTAAATTCGAACTATCTGAAATAGACCCAATATACCAATCTCCAATGTAGTTATCACTTCCTTTTACATCCGTAACGTTTCCGCCCACAACGCCTTTACGCCGTCTTTTTAATACGCGATTAAATTGTTTAGGAAAGAAATCAGGGGATTGTTCATAAGTGTCAATTGCTTCTACTGGATTGTTTAGAGCTTGTTTTAAAACATTATCGGCGATGTAATTGAATAAGTTATTTAATGCGGGAATATAAGCGGTATTGTAAAGATCAACTAAGTCTTTTAATCTAAGCAGTTCTTTTAATACCGCATCTGCGTCATCAAGAATTACACCGTGAATAGAAACCCACTTAGCATATATTCCTAATCTTACTTGAGAAGGGTCATTTCGTAAATCGTTCTTATTTTCTAACATTGCACGAATGTTATCTACTTTCGTAAGAACTTGTTCACCGTTAATTATTTCTTCATGTACTTCTTTTTCTCTTTTTTCAAACAGATTACGGAATCGCTGTGTAACATTATCCACAATACCTTCGGTTGAAACCTCTGCTACTAAACCAGTCGGACGTGGTGAAAAGATAAGCTCCGACAGAGTAATGTATTTTGGTTTTTGAATAGCTTTCCTGAGATCCATAGCGGTTCCTTATTTAATCCATTCTGTGAATAGAACCTTCGCAAACCTGGAGTATAACAAAACTTAATCTGTTTACTACATTTGAAAAGATCTCTAATGTTTTATGTTCTCTAAATACTGATTGTGCAATCGTTACGGCTTCTACAGTAACAGCTTTCTTTTCATCGCTATAGTTAGCATAATCGCGATGAGATAGTTCATATACGCGTGATAGATCACTTACTTTACTAGCCGATTGTGAAAAGTGATGCCAGTCAGTTAGCGTATCTAACATTAACAATATTTCGGTCAGTAACGATAGTATCTTACAAACCTGAGGATATGTGTAAGCATTTACATACATCCTAGGTTCGATATCGTTTATTGGATTCGTCGTTAGTCCCGTAATAGCGGGCAACACATGTGTATGTCCTGTATAATCCATCGTGTTACTTACGACAATCCAATTGCCAAGATAGACATCACTTGACTTAACATCTCGATCTGTTTCCCCAACTAATACTGTTACTCCTTTTCGTTTCTTATTCAAAATACTATCAAAGTGTTTTGGATAGAACATGGCTACAGTTGGGGCAAAATCACTTACTGCTTTTTTTTGATCTTCATTTGCTATTTTAAGAAACTTATTACCGATGTAATCAAACAGATTATTTAATGCGGGAATATAAGCAGAATGCAGAAGGCGTCCTAAAGCAGACACCCTCTCTAGTTCTTGAATAATCTTTTGTCCGTCGTTAATTACTTGGCCATGTAACTTTAGCCATTTTGAGTAATGGTGTATCTCAATTAAAGGAACATCTTTCTTTACTGCTTTTTTATATTTAATTTTAGACGTTAGTTTTTTTACATGTCTTAAATTTTGATTTTCACTTACGTTAGATAAAACGATACTAGTCTTAACGCCATTGACAATATTGCCTATTCCTTCTGATATACTAGAAAGAATATTTTCCATAGCCATTGTATCTTGATTCTCACACTCTTCGTGCTTCTTCATTAGTTCTTCAGAAAGAGTAGTATGCATGTTTAATCCTGTTATATGTCGTTAATTACTCCCAAAACGGAATTTCATCCTTAGTTCCTTTTGGACCACCACCGACACGTGTTCTGGTGGTATCAGCTCCGTTAATATCATCAGGTATACCGTAATCGTTAAACTCCAATACACAATATTGATGCTCAAAAGGCGTTTGCTTAATCTTACGATGTTTACCGCGTTGTATAGTGAGATACGACTTACCATTCAATTGTTCAATATGTATATATATCTCAAGATCAACGACTTGATCGATTTGTGAGCTGCCGCTGTAAAAACCTTTTCCAGGTAACTCTCTTACTAAATCACTTGAGCCTAAACGAACTAATTTTTTTGCTTCTGGTGAAAGCTGGTGAGGCGTAATAAACAAAATTCTTCTAGCTTTCATGAAGTTTGTTAATCTCTCGTAGAGATTACGAATATCGTGACCCATAGGTCCTTGATCACATCCAGTCGTTGGTAACTTTAATAAATAATCCAACATACAGACATGAACTTCATAACCATCGGCCTCACACTGAATAATATAGTTACAAATATCTTTATATGTCCATCCGGAAGGATTTACATGTAAGAACTTTACGTAGTACCCATTCGACTGTAAACGCTCTCTAACATACCCAGCCATCTCTCCTTCACTGCTGTCAATAGGTGTATAGCTTTCACCAACTTCGTTTGATTTCAGTGACTGATAAAGAAACTGGAAGTTCAGAGATAACGGATCTTCAAATGAAATACGGATCATCAAAGGTTTCTTTGTAGGATCAGTCATCTGAGGAATATTATAGAGAGCTAATTGTTTAAACACCGATAAACTAAATCCTGTTTTAAACTGATGTTGTAACGCACCAATAACAACTGACTCACCACGTCTAAAACCACCGTCCAGCATTAGGTTAATACCTTGGTAGCCAGATTTCAATAAAGCAGTCCCAGCAGCCTCTTCTGAGACCGCTGTGAAGACGTTTGTGATCTGATCAATGTGGTCAAAATCTACCTCGGATATAATTGCTGGATCTTTAGTATCAGTTCTAATTGTAAACTGTTCAAGCTGTGTGGCGATGTCTGCGACAAAATTATTAAAGGGAGGCATCTTATCACTATGAAATTTCATAGTGTGTGACGCTTTTTTAATAATCTCTTCAAACTTCCTTTGTTTAAAGAATTCGTTTAAATTACGCCTTTCTTCCAAACATTTACTTTTGTTTAGATTATCAGGCAAATCAGAAGCTATTCCATCATATAGCAGATTAAATACTTTTTCATTGTCAATAGTGTTTACTTTTAAACGCTGTAATAGACTACCTTGGTCAAATTTATATCCAGGAGGTGAGTCACACATTGACATTGCTGTTGCTTTTAACCCATCGATCATGTCACGTTCAGAACCTATACCGATGTTTAAATCAGCAGCCTTAATATTTGCAAGAACGCTTCTTACGATTGTTGCGGAATTTTCATTGGCGCCAGGTAGCTGACTTTCACGATATAAAAGTATAATACTGGTTACTAATAGTTGTAAATTGTCCATATCGTTATGAATGTGTTATTTTTAGTTAGACGATTATTAATTTTTTTAAAGTAGTCCTCATAGATGAGGTCGCGCCAGTCATTAATTACTTATGTTGTGTTGTATAAGGAGTCATCATCGTGCCGAGGAATAAGGATATTATTTTAATCCCGTTTTGGGTGGCTGAGACTATGAAGAGAAATCAGCTACCGTTAAATCAGTGTTTATCATTTGAAAAAATAAAGCCACTGATGTCACTTAATGATTTGATTTCATTTCTTGTTTTTCAGACTTACACAAATCATGTGTTAGGATCGGATATATACATCGATCTTGCTGCTATTTGGAAAAACAGTGTTCCTGAAGATAAACCAAAGTTAAGAAACGAATGTTATCTTGATTTGCCAAAGTTTGCTTTGGATGCAGTAAATCATAAAGAAGTGTGGGATAGAATCTTTGATCCTACTTCTAAGCATAATTCTTATGATGAAAAACAGGTTCCATTTACCGTTCATGACCTAACACCAGAATTGTTAGGAATTGTCATTAATCCCGGATTCTTTACTGAACCAGTAGATCCAAGACTACAAATATCACTAATTGAGTCTATTTTAAAAGTATTGTATGTGTACGACGCGTATCACGAGGTAGCAAAAACCTCTTTGTTTAAAAGGTATCTCGATTTATTAGCAACTAATTATTAATAATACTTTGAGGTACAATGCCCCAAAAGCATCTTTTCTTTCCAACTGCAAGGATTTTAAAAAAATGAGCACATCACTGTTTCGCAATAAACAACAACGCGTCGGTTCTTACACTCCGGCGACTCCACTTGACAACCTGGTTGCTGGCATTCGTCAACAACTGAATTCAAATGGTTCTACTTTTGCATCCAAAGAATACGCACATGCTGCTATGTCGATGGAATCGATTGATGCAACTACCGCTAATGAACTTGACCGCTGTGTAAATAGCCTTAATTTGGCACTGGAACAGATTGTTGACACGCATGTGATTAAGCGTTCAGACGGTGCTCCTCTGACCACTGCGCAAAAACAAGCTGCCGTAGCTGCTGGTATTATGGCAGGCGACATTCCTGGTTTCTTGAATGCTCCTGTTGCACGCAGTATGGTTGCTGCTGAAAACATGACCTTCTTCGGGACTGAAGGCATTGGCGATTCATTGCAAGGTCGTATTTCGGCTGCAATGGAAGCTTATGATGAGAAAGAAAACAAGAATGCCGTTGTGTATTCTGTTGCATATAACATGCAAGCTGCTCGCCAAGATGAATTCGGCGAAACTTTCTTCCCAACCGTTGTAGTTACACCTGACCAAGTTGGCTATACCGTTTCGATCCGTCTGATCTCCGTGTACAATGAAGTTCGTCGCCAAATCACTGGTGCTGTTGACAACTTCAACAAACGCAACATCGTTCAAGCTGTAATCGATCCTACGATCCTGAAGAATGATCAAACACGTATTGTCCCAGTGTATCGTACCCAAGCGGCATCGAACTTCATTGACCCAGCTCTGTATGCACCGAAGACCATTCTGTTGGATGGTGAGTCGATTACTACTGCTCCTCTGAAAATGGGCAATAAGTTCGGACTGTTGGCTATTTCGCAAACTGACGCAATGCTTGAAACCGGTCTGAATGATTCGACTGACTCGATCGATACTGCCATTCGTTTGGAATCGGTGTATCTGAAGATTGTAAATGATGCTGAAACTGATTTGATCCAGTTCAATACTGGCAAGTTGCCATTGGCCACATTCCAATACTCAGTGCAACAGAACTATCGTGTGATGACTTGCATATTCGATACGAATATTCTGCAAGTAACAGGCACTACTACTAACGTAAACGGTGTTCTTCCTGCTGCGTTTGCACCTATCCTCGCTGGTGGTTATTCGGTTCGTTTGTCTGTGCAAGTATCGGGCGGTGTCAATCTTGAATTGGGTGATACGAATCTGTTCCCAGGTAACGTGGGTGTTGTTTCTGTTATCGATGGCAATGGCGTTAGCTTGGACTTGACCACTGGTGCTGGTTTGACAATTGCAAATCTGTTTGCAAATGCTTCGGCTGTTGGTTACGATCTTGATGCGCGTCGTACTAACCTGAACCGTCGTATGCGTGGTCAGCTGTTGGATACTACGTTCTACAATCAGATTTACGCAGTGCCGTTGCGTTCGCCTATCACTGTACCGCGTCCATTGACGATTGGTGATGCAAACGATTCGAGCGACCTGGCTGCTCTGATTACTGCAACGCATATCCGCACCAGTAATGCTGCTGTGTCTGAACTGTTGAAAGCACAAGATCTGTTGGCTGAATTTGTGAATACGGCTGATGGCTTGGTTCCTGGAACTCTTGGTTCGTTGACTGATAACTCGGGCATTCTGGGTGTAGCTCGCTTCTTGGTGCAACCATTCTACGAACATGCTACGCTGGACGTTGCTTCGTTGGTTGATTCGATCAAGTCGTCTGATCGTATTGCTGATATTCAAGCATTGCTCGTTAATAAACTGCGCGACATGGCTTATCGCATGTATCGTGACTCTGGTTACAAAGCAGCTGCTGATGCACTGGCTGGCGGCATTTCCCAAGTTCCGACTGTTATCATCGGTACTGATCCGGTTATCTCTCGTTACCTGACGGTAACTGGCGACTTCCGTACATTGGGCAATGACTTCAATGTTAAGGTTGTGTCGACTCTGAACATGACCATGGCTGGTAAGATCATCATGACGTTCGGTGCCTTTGGTGATTCGATGGACGGCGTGCCTAATCCGATGCATTTCGGTAACATGGCTTGGAAGCCAGAACTGACCCTGGTGTTGCCATTGCATCGTAACGGCGCTAACAGCAAAGAACTTACGGTCCAACCGTCGTTCTTGCACGTTGTTAACTTGCCGATCATGGCTGCTCTGGATATCACGGGGATTAGTGATGTGGTATCGGCAAAAGTTCCAGTTCATTTCTTAACTGTAACTAGCGATTTGGTATAAACCTACTTAAGTTGGATTAGCCATTTGGGGCTGTAATTCCTCTATCAGAACCTAATCGTTCTGGTAGAGGTTTTATGCCGTTACTATTCGAAAATATTTGAGTAATATATCACTGTTATGAGAATTACTATATGTTCTTCTAAATAAGGAGATTAAGAATGTCAAATAACAAAATCTCCTTAAATGGATAAATAACATTTCATAAGGCTTTTAAGTATCGTTTATTTCCTACTAAACAACAAGAAACTCAATTTAAACAATTTGCAGGATGTAGCAGATTTATTTATAACTGGGGCTTAGCACGATGGAAAGAGCTTTATGAGTTAGGGCATAAACCTACCGTATTTGGTTTAATTAATGAATTAGTATTACTAAAACAAAACCCAGAATTTATTTGGCTAAATGACTGTTCCGCTGTTGTGCTAAATGTATGAATTGTGGTTTTACAAAGAACGCTGATGATGTAGCTAGTATGAATATTTACAGTACCGGCACTTCTTGCGTGAATTGCTAGAATAGAAATACAAGGGCTGGTAAGTCCGGATAGCTTGTGAAGTGAATCCTGATGTAAAGGATCAGCAACAAGAACTCTGATATTGAGAGATACCGTCACTGTTATGAAGTGGTAATAATTATGCTGTTTTTATTTCTAAGCAACATCTCCTAATGATTAGTTATTCTGTTCGTGTATTGCGTTCACCTAATACGAGTACGACTCAAGTCACCACTCAATGCCATAACGTGATATCGTTTGGAAAGCTAAAGCAATGAAAGAAAATGAAATTCCATCGTACTTTGGTGAGGTGTATCCAGCACCAACAGATATTCGTGAGATAGGTAGTAGTCAGTTTGATTTTGACACAAAGTATATTAACGATTTACCTGTGCCAGTCACTATCGTACGGAGATCTGGATATAAATTTGTACTAAAGCCTGAACGCAGCATGTTTAACAAGAAATTAATTATCAGAACAACGATGATTATGAATGCTGCGATAAAATTAGACACGCAACATATATTGTCTGGTGTGACAGATGATTCAAGTAGTAGTGAATTAATAGCATTACGCAATGCTTTTAATGAACACGAAAAGAAAACCTATTACTCCGGTGCAAAGTTAGTATTAGATTACCCAGTTAGTTATGATCAGTTAAGAGCGAACGGTGGTACAATATATCACCACGAACTAGATTGTGTCATTTCAATTTTACCAATTGAATACGCTCCTCAACATCCATTTAGTAATTCCGCTAAAGAAGCAAATTCTATTCAGTCTAACTTAGTACATCAAGACAATAAATGTTTTGGATATTCAGTGGAGTTAATAGATAGCGCTAAAAGATATGGTGACCGATATTTGAATATTGGTAATAAAGTTTATCGCGTGACAACAAAAACTGATGGTAGTAGAAAAGACGGCATTTATGTCGTATCGAATAATCCCGTTACTGGAAAGTTCGATGTTACTGATGTTAAAGTAAACTACTTTACGTTTGAGGAAGCACAAGAAAAGGTTGGGTTATTTAAGACGCATGAAGAAGCATTGAATCTTGGTGATGTGTCTCTGGCTAAGAAAATGGAAATGGCTGCTCTCGAACAAACACTGCTAGCGATGAAACATGAAACACAAATAGCAAAACAATCGCATGAGTTAGAAATAATCGAGAAGAACAAAGAATTAAAACGCCTCGAGATGGAAGCATCTCGGCACGCTCAAGTAATGCTTGAAATGAAAGAACGAGTAGACATAGTGTCTGCTTTAGAACGACAGAGAATAAAAGATCATTTCGAGGATACATCTCATTCTCGAAAAGAGCAAACCGAAATAATCAAATGGATTCCAGCGATGATTATTGGTGCAGGAGCAATATGTACTGCTATTGCTTCTACTTTTATAAAGAAAGCTGCAAAGTAATAAACGATGGGCGTGTTGTGCGCCCATCGTAAACACTGCAAAAGGGAGAACATCATAGATACCGCGTTAACACTCCTAGTGGATTCTGACACCCCGCGATTTAATGAAAACATCGCTAATGGGTTAGCATGTAAGCACATGCAATATTGCGAACAGTATATTGACGAGGTTATTAAATCAGCAGCAAATGGATTCCCTACTGATTTAGTGTATCTCGGCTATAAACGCTGTACGCCGCAAGAAGAATTTGCTGAAGCAACAAAAAGAAAAACAAGTAAGCGAACGTTTGATGTAGCAAGAAGTGATTTGTACATGATGAAGTATATATTCAAATTTAAAGAAGAATTGTTACCAGATCGTTTCTTGTACTTGCCTTTCGTAAATGAAGCTGGCACTATTACTTTAGGCGGTAGCAGATTTAATGTTTCACCATTGCTTATTGATCGTGTAATTTCAGTTGGCATGACGGATATCTTTGTTAGACTGCTACGTGATAAATTAACATTTAAACGTGTTAGTCAGCACTACATGGTGGATGGTAAACGCGAGACTGTTCAGGTTGTTTGGTCGTTAATTTATCATAAAAACCAAAAGATGAAAAGGATGCGTCAGACAATCAAAGCAAATACAACGATGATGCATTATTTGTTATGTAAGTATGGTTTACATGATACTTTTTTAAAGTTTGGAAAATGTAAATTAGTCATTGGCGGACCTGAAGTAAATAAGAACGTTTACCCAGAAAACGAATGGACTATTTGCAGCAGTGTGCAGGTGAAACCAAAAGGATTTGGGAGAGCTTATTACGAACCATCCACAGTTAATGTGGCTATTCGTAAAGAAGAGATGACTCCAATGGTAAGAAATATGTTAGGTGGTTTGTTTTACATCATTGATCATTTCCCTACAAGTATTCAGCCGCAATTCATTGGTGGTTCTGGTGAAAAGAGGATGTGGAATATTGCAATGGGAGTCATTCTTTGGTCTGCTAATATTCATCATGGTAAGTTGAACGATGATATTAAAGACCATATTGATTCACTGGATGAATATATCGATGGAATTGTGGTAAAGAAGATGGAAGAGATTGGTGTTCCAGTTGAGGATATCTATCAATTATTTGCTGTCATCATAGAACACTTTAACGACTGGCTGTTGAACGCAACTGATAAAGTGAATTCAATGTACGACAAAGAGTTGAATGTTCTATATCACGTGCTGTATGAGATCACGAGCGCTATCTTTAAATTGCATTTTAAATTGAAAGCAGCGGCTAAGAAAGAAATCTCAGCAAAAGAAGTCATCGCCACAATGAATCAAACATTACGTTTAGGTTTGATTTATTCAATGACAAAGAATCATGGAGAAGTAACAAATATCTCTAATCCGGGCGATAATAAAGCTTTGAAGATAACATCTATACTCGTACCTCAGCGAGATTCTACACGCACAAGTAATCGTAAAGATCGAGCTGTCTTAAACGATCCGTCAAAACGAATGCATGTTAGTGTGGCTGAAATTGGTGGATATTCAAATATGCCTAAAAGTGAACCATCGGGACGCAGTCGTATAAACTTTTATCTTCAATATGACTCTAAGAACGTAGTGGAGCGTAATCCAAAATATATTAAGCTGCTCGACGGTATTCAGGAAATGTTGCGGCGATAGAAATAACTCTTGATTAACATAAGAGTCAAAAGTAATATAAATATATATCACTACCCTGGTAAGTAGTTAAGGGTGTGAAAAATAAAAATAAACTAGGGACGCCTAGTCTATCAATTACAAAGGAAGATCTTCATGTACAACACGCCGTTGCCTTTTAATCCAGATCAAATGACAGTGCAGCCTATGCCATTGGTTTTTGGTAACCCACCTTATGTACCACAGTGCCCACAATATCCTCAAGAACTAATGCAAATGTTGCCATTGGTTGCATCAGCTATTGCGATAGAAATTCAGAACGCAGCTGGTATGAACAAGCTTCGAATGTTCATGTTTAATCAGTATGCTCAGAATGGTTTCTATAATAAAGATTATGAAACACTTGTTTTACTCACAATGGAAGTGATCGACTTCCATATGCGAAATAACGGATATCCCAGTTTGGAGCAAGCTATTGCTGATATTATTCCAAAGATGGTCGAGATGGCCTGCGCGGACAATATTCGTACATTCCAACCGTTGCAAGGTATGGTTAACCCAAATAGTGCCGAAGCTATACAACGCGTTATTAATAACCTTGACGCATTGCTAGCAGAAATACGACCAAAGCCTGGTTTCAATATTGGCGGTTACAATAACCAACAAGTTAATAACTATGGCAATGGCGCGCCGGTATTTCCCAGTTCAAATCGACAAGGAGGTCATGTGTCTGTAAATGGTGGCGGTGGCAATCAGCGACCTCCTATACAGATGGCACAGATTTTTGGCTCAACTGAAAATCGTGTTTATGGTGGGGCAAGAACAGCTGAAAATACCGACATCGCTAGAGTATACGAACCTATTAATAACACAGTAGCAACACAAGAACAAAGTAAGACTGCTTCGAAAGTTCTGTGGGTTCCTAATAAGCAACATTGGTATCTCCCAGCGTATAACCCAAATTTATACGAACTGCAAATCGCCAATGTCAATGGTGTTATTACACCTTTCATTAATAATAAAAAGGATGTCAACATGGATTACGCAAGTCATTCCACTGATAACAGTTCTGGAATAGTACCAACTGGTTTAGGAATAAGTGCTGCTGCAAGCGCAATGCAACGTATTCATGTCGGTGTCCAAGAAGTAAATAATGAAGTAATTGCAATTGCTGAAGAAGAAAAAGAAATGCCTGTAGTAACAACTAAAATTAATCAAAAGATACTTCTTGAAATTTCAGAAGAAGCAGCATGGTTAACTGCTGGTCTGTGCCGATACGATGCATCTTTGTTTGGCGACAAGATAGTTATTCCGGCGATTTATCGTTGTTATGCGTTTATCTATAAACCTGTTATTTGCTCACAAAGTGATCGAGAATTTATCCGCAATATTAGTAATTCAAAAACATTTATCAGCGTGCGGGATAAGATCATTGCTTTCAAAGATGAGGTTCATCCTGAACTACTTAACTTGTGTAAGCGAGAGATAACGGAACTTATCAATCGTTTATTGAAACAGAAAGTCTGCATTCCTAGATTGACGATAGACGATTTCATCGAAGATATAGAAGGCGTTATTGTTATTATTAAGACTAAATTTGGCGATAGGATTGCAGAAGCTTTCCTGAAAGATCAACAGTCTCAAATAACGTCTACTTTAAAAATGTTAGATCTTGATGAAGCTTACACTGTTACGCTAAGTCATATGGATGGCGAAACCAAAGAAGGTCGGTGTGTTGCTGATGTTGTTTATATTGGCGGTAAATATAGTTTGACTTTTGTTCAATGTTTGTATGACGAGTTAGAAATAAAACTTCAAGACGACATTGCTAGTCTTGTAAAGAAAGAAGGGCCAGATGGAAATCCTATTCTGCATAGCTTGCTGGTAAGTATGTTTGCTGATACAGAAGCACAAACAACGAAAGATGGTGTTGCGTATCGTCGCCACTTGTTAAAAACAAAAGACGGTCGCATTCTGGAAGCAACGAAAGGTAGTATTGGAGACGATGCTTATATGTTGAAGTTGATCATGTAAATATATTAGCTGCTAGATTATCTAGCAGCTAATATTCCCGAAAGGTAGATATGGTTATTAACTTATGCAATAAAAACACACCGCCAGGTTATATTGCTCAAGGTGATGTCATTATCGAAATACAGGAAGATTTTGGTGATGATAAATTATCAGCACATGAATTGCAAACAAAATATGCAAAAACATGATAAGGCTGAACACCCGATACACTTGAAAGAAGTTTGGATAGAAGAATTTCTAACGTGTAGTACTGATTAAGGATATTGGAGATGGGTAGAAGAACAATATCTCGCGTTGAAACTCCGGATAACAAAAAATTAATTTTAAAAGGAAAACAAATGACTGATGAATCTATGCCTGGAATTCAGATCACCGTGGCTGGTGAAGCTAACACTGGTAAAACTTTGGTTAGTAACATCATCAATAGATCTTTGGTAAAGTCAGGCTTTGTCAATGTTGTTATCGTAGGTTCACATGGTGAGCCAATAGCCCCGTGTGAGCCAAAAACTATCATTGACATGGTCCGTATTAATCGCCCGGATTTATTCGAACAACCTATCACAATTAATGAAGTGGAAACATCTCCAGATATTGACTCTATTGGTGACAACCTAGAAGACGATGAAGAAGAAAACAACCTTGGTATATCTGATCCTATTTCACTTGCTGAAACTTTGAATCAGATTGATGCAATGGAAACAATGGAGGATTAGTATGGCGAACTGGGAAGCATATGCGTGTAGTAATTACTTTAAGGTAAAAGATCCAGAAGCATTTAAGGCATGGGTCAACAGCGTGCCTGGGCTAGATCTTTCTGAATATAAAGAACGCGGTATGTTTGGTTTTATTGTCAATGGGACAGACACTGGAGGTCTCCCAAACTTCATTGTAGAACCAGAGGACGAAACTGAAGATAATAAAAACCGTGATTGGGTTGCTGAAATACCTGACTTATTGGAAACAGGACAAGTAGCAATACTGTTTGAAATCGGACATGAGAAACTCAGATATGTCAGCGGGGGAGCACTTGCTATAGGCTGGGATAAACGAGGTGTAAGAATAACCTTAGACGATATCTATCAAATAGCTAAAGAACATTTTGGTCCTGCTGCGCAAATAGATAAAATTTAACGTAAATAATGAGTGGGTATAAAAACCCACTCATTTATGCCGATATAACGAAACATTACTAATTAAACAATGGACATTATGCCTAAAGAAACAATTACAACAATTATTCGCGATGCCGTAGGCCGCGTATTGAGAGGAAATACAAGAACACCTTTGCCTGTATCTGTTATCCGAGATCAAGCTATACAGATCATTCTTAACAATAAACAAGTTAAGAAATCCGACGATATGGACAAAGCCCTTCCTATTAACAGTTTTCGGTATGTGTTAAACGAAGCTGTTATTAAAGAACAAGTAGATAAACTTACTATAGACGATCTTCTTTGTTACATCCTGTCTGAACCAAAAGAGAAAAAAACAAATTCTGTTCGCGGTGTATCTAAAACAAAAACAGAAGGTAAACTGACAATGTCACCCGAAATTACAGCTGCAATAATAATAACCGCTATATTTACTCTTTATTCTGACACAATAACCAGTATTACATTTGAGGATATATATAAAGGTGTGGTGGAAGTTCCAATAGTGAAAAATTTTATTCCTGGTATTTCCATTGCTGATGTAAAAGAAATTTTAGAATCTTTAGTAGCAGATAATAGACTTCAAAAGAAAGTGGTTAACAACTATTTCTTTTACGATATTGTTTCTAATATTGAAGTAAAAGATATTATTACGAAGCCGAGCAGTAACAAAGAAGTAGATAAAGGTGTCAACACTAGAATAATGCAAGGTGTTAACATTGTTTTTAGTGGTGTTGCTTTTGGTGTTGTGTGTGATCCTAAAACACAACGTATTATCATCGGGCGTGACGACCTCGTTGGCAGTATTTTTATTGATGTTAAAGATCTTGTATTAAATAAACCTGTGTGCTAAAAACACAGTAGACGTAGGAGGAAATTTTGACGAACAAGCACGTAAAAACTGATACTAAAATGAATACTCAACAAAACACAAATACCCAAACCAACGCTCCCGTTGAAACAGGTACAGAAGTAAAGCAAGAAAGTAACACTATGCGAGTTGGCGGTGTTGTAGTAGAGAAACTAGGAACTACAAAGCCACATTAAGTAAGTTATACGGCATACGGCCAGATAGGATAAAAACCTATCTGGCCGTATGCCTACTATTTTTTTTGTTTAAAACATTAAACACTAGGAGGTTTGTTTTCAGTTTCTTTCTTAGCTTGCGTTTCTTCATCAGCTTTCTTTTTAGCTAATGCCTCTTCCTCTTCGCGTTGCTTCTTATCTTCAGGTGTTTCTTCTTCTTGACTTTCTTGTTGCTCTGGTTCTTTAGTTTCATTACCAGTTTCTGGGCTAGGCTCATTTGGCATTTCAGTAGGAGTTTCAGTTTCTGATTCACCACCTGCGCCAGTTTCATCACCTGTTTCTTCGCCTTCAGGCATTCCGCCTAGATCAGGTGGCTCGCTGCCCATCTGATCTATATTGCCACTAGATAAATCACCACTTCCTAAATCGCTACTACCACCACCAAAATCATCGGATGACCCGCCACCACCAGCAGCGTTACTACTACTACCGCTAACAGTTAACTTATCCATGATTGCGTTACTAGCAGCTTTACTTGTTTCAACTTGCACCATTAGTTTAGTTAATGATTTCGTTAACCCTTCCATATGTGCTGCTTGAATTTTGAATACATCCAATTCAGGTTTACTATCATCCCCTGTATTAGTTAACTTACTCAGTTCAGGCATCACACCATTTTCATTCATCCACTGGCGAATGAAATAAGCTTTTAATATTTCCTTAACAGTGATTACTTGATTAGCTACTTCACCGCCTACGTCCGCAGTAAAGAACTTCTCACTTATCCATGCCTCAAGTGTAATATCAAGAACCTTAGTGTAAGTTTCGAGTGCTGTTAATTGGTTCTCTAATGTGACTGAGTTTGGTTTTGGCAAACTCACATTAAAATTCATGATGTATTCATGTAAAAACTTATTAACAACATACTGCTTTGTCTCGTCACTTACGTCATCGTCATTCGCTTTCTTAGCATTAAAAGAATGATGGTGATGCTCCATGTTATCTAATACTTCTACATTTAACTTTTTATAGTTAGCCATTAATATATCACGTAAATCATTAATGAGTTCTTCTGAATTCAGCATGCATTTACGCATATGAGCACTCAGTTGTGGTGTAAACTCTTCTTGAATTTGTAATACACGTTTCGCTAACAAAATGTTATTTGTAACAACACTACTGGCGAACTCTGCTTCGAACGTAGCATCTACAGTAGCTGGACTAAGGCCAACTGACATAATAGAGCGTTTTCGTAAGTTCTCTTCCAACTCTGTATCTGGTTTAACAAAGTTAGTACTCTTTTCACCAAAATCAATACTCACATCTGGTATACCAGGATGACCTTCGAAAGTGAATTCAAAACCGGATTTCTGCAACCAATCGACTAAATCAGTTGGGCTATTAATCCCTAGTGGAAAGAAATGTTGACGTGAGCGAATAATTTCATGCATCGCAATTTCAATTGTCTTCTGAGGTGATGGATCAGATTCATCCAGTTTTAATTTCACTTCTGTCCGGCCAATGGAATTCTTTAATGAAGCCATTACGTTTGCAAACAACAACATAGCGCGAAGACTGTTCAGTACCTTCATACCCTCTAACAGCGAGACACCAATACCTGCTGAGTTATATCTAAACGCAAAATAAGTCATTAACTCAATTGGAATAAACAATAATTGAGTGTGTTGTTTCTGCAACGTACGTGCTAGCATAATGCGATAGATTTCTTCTTTCTTCGCCAATGCTACGCCGTTACCATATACACCATTACGCAGTCGTGCCAGCAAGTCTTGCTCGACCAATTCACCATAAGCACGCGCACTATAATCAAGATGCTCGCGATTCGTAACATCAAAACCAGACATCATGCTTTTCACACGTGTCAACATAGCCGATGTAAAACTACCATTCGAATTTAATTGCGCAGATAACTGTTGATAGTAGTCAGCATTGTCAACAGTAGATAATGGATTACCATCGCCATCAATTAACACAAAGAAACCAACTTGTTGCTCAACGCAACCAGGAACATATACTGGAATAATTGACTCAGCAGGTAAATGCAAAATCAATGGATTGCCAACAGTACGTCGATTCAGTTGCTCTTGAGTTTTTAATGCTGAAATTGGTTTGTATTGAAAATTACGTTCTTTATAAACTAAACCAGTTACATCACGATCATTTAATTTCTTTACTTTAGGCGGATTAAAGTTTTGCCCAAACTGATTTCTTCCGCCTATTGATTCCATTGCTTTACTGCCAATGGCGTTAACAATACGTTGTTCTCGAATCTTCTGATTAATTTGTGGTATCTTCAACAAATTATAATTATCAGTAACAGAAACAAAATGATCGGATACGGATTTACTTAAAATACCTTCAAACGTAATACGTCCGTCTACATTACGATCTGGTTGATAATCGTTAAATGATTCTAACGACATCACTGTACCATTACGCACTGGTGTTGGCGCGGTCTTAATTGACGGGCCTAATAGACCAATTGGGACGATAGAACCATCTCTTGTAATAGTCTCACTAAGACTTTCCAAAGTGATATTATTCTGACCGTTAATGATGTGGTCGAGAGTATTTTCTGGTATGACAGCAACAGGGTAAGACCCTTCTTCAAACAGCATTGCCCTAAGCATTTTCTGCAATAGCGGCTTTATTTTATAGTCTTGTTCAAAATATGAAGTAGTACGTGTAACCATCGATGCGGTAACATCTGGCGAAATAAGACCTTCTGTTACCCAGAAAGACAAATCTGTTGCCATCATGTCTTTTGGCGATAAAATAGAACTGATTAAAATCTGTGCAGATAATTCCATATCTGGGAATATCTGCATTGTTGTTTTAGAGTCGGTTATACTTTGTGCTGTATGTTGCGCGATGTTCTTTAACGCACCAACATTCGGTGACATAGGTTCACGATTGCCATAGTTATCGTAAATAGGTTTTTGAACACCGGAAACGAGCTTGGAAATTACTGCGGCCAAATTTGGGTCCTGACGTACTAGTGATATTACAGGAACTCTTTTGCCGGAACCAGCAGCCCGCACCATCTTCATGAAAGAATCATTATCTTTTGCCATGTCACTGCCTTTGTAGTTTTAAACTATACGATGTTACGATGTCGTAAAAAATGTCTTAATAGGTAACCAAATGAGCATTGTATCTTTAGTACCACCTGGTTCAAATAGTAATGCTACCACATCAGCATTACCTGGTTTGGCTTCTGCTGTGAACGAATATGATGTTTATATTAATAGTGTCACAGCTTTAGCTGCGTCGATCATTATTAAAAGTAATGACTCAGCTATGTCGTTAAATACATTTGTTACTGATCCACCACAAAACGGAACAGTTAACACAGCTGACCCCACTACGTGGAAATATTACATGAATCTAGCTGGTCAGTACCACCCTGTCGACACGATGATGACAGTGGTGTCGCTAGATACATTGAATGTCATTAATTTCACAGTAGCTAATCTTGCAGTAAACACAGCAACTGCCGCAGGCTATGCATATGGTACATATAACTACCAGCAACTTGTTTCTCGCTATCCCGATCAAGTATTGCTAATTATGGGTATATTGTATCCTGTTGATATTAACACAGCAATTACAGCAGCTGATGGAACAATACTAGGATACCCGCCAAGTCTAGTCGAAGACAATGAGTATACCTTAATACCAAAATTACAAAAATGGATTAATGGTTACAAAGCTCGTTGGTATAACACACAGTTCGGAATTAGCGATACATTGTACCCTGCTGTTTCTCTTGGAATTATGTATTTGAATTTAGTTCCAGCAGTTATTAACGCACGATTACGTGCCTGCAAAACAAATGAAGCACATAGCTTTCATGTAAAGATGTATCTTGCCAGTCATGGGTTCTTAGATCAATATATAGATTTAATGACACTTAGTCAAACATTATTTTTCTATAGAAACATCGCATACATAGAACGCAATTCAGGTAAACAAGCTACCTTTGATTGGATTGTTGAACATATCATGACAGAGCGTGGTTTACCTTTGTCTAAGTTTACAATGAAACATGATTTAATAAATCAACCAAATCAGTTGTATCCAGATTTAGTATTTATTAAAACTTCTGTAAACGGTCTAGTTAGCGCTGACGATCAAACATCGTTTACATTAGATCAAGTTATGAATTTAGAGCAACCGCTAGCTCCTGGTAATCTTACGTATCAAACTACGCAAGAAACTAACATTCAGGCAGCAATGCAGAATTCAAAATACAATACTTTACTTACAAAGGTATTGGAGTCAACGGTAATTGACTATACAAATAGTTCGCCAATCACACTCAGTAGTATATTAGTAAACCATTGGTTATGGCTAGCTTGCAATGGTAACTATGTGGCAGTTGTTAATGTAAACAATCCAGTTACAGGAGAAACTTACGCTCTAACAGTAAAAGATGCCTATATATTTGCATGGTACTGTTTCTGTGGCTCTATTGGTATTCCATTGACCACTATCCCGCAAATGTTTGCTAATAGAGTACAGAGATTTAATCCTGGTGTTGACCCAGTGTCTGATTTAATGTCTGTGGTAGACCCAAGTCTAGTAACTGAAGCTACTGCTCAATTGGCAGTTTCACTACAACCAACAATTGGCACGATCATATCAACTAGCGCGTTCTATTCTACGTGTCAAAAGATTTATAACTCGTCTCAGCTGCAACGTAATTTAACAGCGTATCAAGAACATAAAGATGCCCGCGCAATGGTGGCTGGTTTGTGTAATCGTATCTATAGCGATAATGTTTGTACAATGGTTCCTAATGGGCAAACTTACGCTGAGTGGTTCGCTTCTAAAAACATTAATATTACTGGTCTTAGTATTAGTAATTTAGGCACGCTTTATACATCGTTGTTGAATCAATCCACAGGTTTAGCAAACATTACAACAACTACATTACAACAGATACAAGAAGCGATGGTAGCAATGCTAGCGCAACTTAGTAGTTACGGTATTCAGTTCATCACTCAGACCAATAATACAGCTGTTGAGGAAACTGACTGGACGACTGTACGTGTAGGTAACGGATATGGCGAAGTAATTGGTGAACAACAATTGCCCGATATGGTAACTGGTGTAATTAGTTCAAAATGTTCTGTTTCTGAAACATTAAGTTATGATGTTAATTTAGCAAGCTTATCTAATCTAATAACTAGTGGTTTTTCTAATACCACACAATACGATTTAGGTGCTCCTGCTATAGAAACTATTATTAATAATGTTCAACAGATATATCTAAACACAGCACCTGTCGGGGCTTATGTTTTGAACTTGCCAACTGTGCCTAATGGTGTTATTTCTGTTCCTGGGATTGATACATTCTTAGCGCTTACGCCATTCCAACAAAATGACTTTTTAAATATATTTGGAGTATACCAAACTTAGTAACTATTTTCCTCAACATACGCAATACTGTGACTGTGTTTAGTAATTAATTTAATTTAACAATTTAGGAATATAAAATGACACAACCAATTTGCCGTACTCTTTACGGTTCGTATTTGCAAACAGCATTACTGATGAAATTATCTAATTGGGCATGCATGCCGCTTACCACGTTAAATGAAAAGTTTAATATTCAAAGTGGTGTGTACCCAGCAGCTGGTGTCCTGCCATCACTTGGTTATTGGACAATTGGTAATGGTGGACATACTTTTTCAGTAGATGCAAATGGGATTGCGATACCTACTCCTATTCAACACATCGCAACAGATGCAGCATTGTACAATCATTTACCTTTTGTACTACGGCCTATTGCAAACGACATAACCACAGCCGAACAAGCACTATATGGATTACGTCGTATAGAACAGTATAACGGCGCTGCGTACGTTGCTTACTACTTGCGTCGTATGGTACTGACGGACGTGATTGCTGCAATGGAACTGATCAATGTGGCTAGTGGCGTTACTACGGTTACTCCATTTGTTGCTAATAACTCTAACCTTAATCCAACACCGCCTGTCTTATCAAGCAGTGGTGTTAATTTAACGACTGGTAATTACGCTGCTGCTTCTGCGCAATTAAGTTTGTTATTAGGAGCGGCAGACATTACAGAATTAATTAATGTAGCTAATGTCAAATATAACGATCCAAATGCAGCTATTATTAGTGAGGTTGGGTTGTGTTCTGGGATAGATGCTGTTGTGTCTTCTCCGGCTGTTAACAACACACAAATTAGTTTTAATGAAGCAATTGCTGTCCAGATTGTTTCATTCATTAATACATTCTACCCAGTTCAGTATTCCAACAACGCCATCACCCTCCTTCTAGATGTTGGCGCTACTGAACCGTTATTAACGTTATCGTAACATTATTTTTTATAAATTACACTATGCTTACAATGCCTAGTAATTCATCTTCTATAGCGATATTAGTAGGCATTGACCCTGGATCAACAATGCTCGGCATAGGTGTCATGCGAATCAATGTAGAGACAATGCAAATTGTCTCTACAGAAGCATGGTCTATTAATGCCGCTAAGTTAGCTGGGAAAGAATCATGGGCAGAACAACTCTATGATTTTCGTACAGCTAGAATATCCGCTATTGAAGAGTATCTTCTTAATTTGTTTAATAGACTTCGTCCTTTATCTATTAATTCCGAAGCTCCTTTTGTGAACCAAAAATTCCCACAAGCAGGAATTGCGTTAACAGAAGTTGTGTCTGCTATTAGATCAGCTGTAAATCGATATTCTTTTTGGCACGTACTCGAGATGACTCCGCCTAGTTCGGTTAAGAACGCAGTAGGTGTTCATGGTGCAGGTGCTAAAGACGCTATGCGTAATAAGCTTATTGAAATGAAAGATGAAATAGCATACGACGGTCACATCCCTATTGAAGAATTAGATGAACACTCTATAGACGCGCTCGCTGTCGTTTATTGTCGTTACAGATTTTATATTTAAACTTGGAGTAAATAATGGACATAATGCTTGATATTCGATTAGCTATCTTTGCTGTAGTAATTAGCATTGCCGGTTATTGTGCTTGGGATTACCACGAAACAAAAGTTAAGAACATTGCTCTGGCTCAACAAAATGCTGTCTCACAAGCTGTGATTGCCGATCAGAAAGAAACAGCAGCAATCACAGCAAAATCTGACGCTGTAACAACTGCCGCAAACACAATTGTAGCACAACAAAATACTGAAACTGATTCAAAGATTTCTTCTATTCAATCTGGCATAGACCAGAAGGTACAAGCGATTGAGGATAAAGCTCAAGGCAGACCAGTTACTATCGCTAGCGAGAAAGCTTTAGATGACGCAACGGCAGCTGTTCAGTTAGATGGGATGTGGCAGGTTTACTGCGGAGATGCGTCGACGGTAAATTTAAGTTGTCCTGTTCAAACCACTCCGGTTGCCAATGACCCAGCGCCGTCAACTAGTGAACCATCATTTAATAGTTTTAAGACGCTAATACCAACCATAACTATTCCGGATATTAATCTACCAGATACCACCGCTATCGAAAAAGATGCTGTTGAGAAATTATTTTAATCAAATTAAAAAGGAATTATTATGAAAGCCATTCTTAAAGTAGTTTTATTAACGTCTGTTTTATTTTTAACAGCATGCGCAACTACATCTCCAAAACAAGTCATTGTAGACCGTCCTACATTAGTTCCGCCACCAGATAACTTGATCTTGAATTGTCTAGTAGAACCGCCGCCAAATATGACTGCATTCATGGCAGCATCAGAACGTGAACGAGTAGCTATACTGTCAACGAAATTTAATACTCAGACAAAAAACACACTTGAATGCAATCACCGTTTATCACAACTACGTGCTTGGGTAAAACAGCAACAAGCTATTTATAGTCAGCCAAGTACTCCATAGGGGAGCTTTTAATGTTTTTTAATAAAGACGAAAGAAGACGCACCACACGGCCACACGCTAATATTGAAGATGTTGTTACTCATTACAATGATATTGCTAGTAGTCCTGATAACGATCTCGTAGTAATTAACAAAAATGCTAAGATTGAAGATATTCATAAAGCATTTGAGAAACTATCCCCAGCTGATCAGGAAACATTTTACAATAAGTTTAAAGGTAATCGTAAAGAAGATCAATTTTCTATTTTAGAATTAGAAGATAGACGTTTACGTAATTATCTTATTAAAACGTTTGTGACCGTGGCACTAGTAACAACCGCAGCGATTGTGGTATTGTTCGCTTACGCCTTTATTAAAGCTACAGATAAGAGCGATCTCATTGCTGTCACTAAAGATGTAGTTGAAACAGTAAGTGAAATAGTAAAAGTAATTCTTGATCCTCCAGATAAGTAAGGAAATAACAATGCTTTGCGAAAATGAAGTCTGTTCAAAAGAATGTAAAGATAGATGCAGGACTATACATCCATTCGGAATCACTATTGAAGAGATGCATTCAGGGAAAGGCTGGGTAGCTTCAGGGAAAGTCTACTGGGCAATGTGCGAGGCTGTGCAAGCGTTTAAAGCTATTCCGATAGACGGAATTGAAAGACGTGTTTATGGTGTTATTCCGAAACCAATTAAAAAGAGAAAAGAATTTAATCTTCTATTATTTCTGTTTCCTTTTCTTTACTTTTTCATAAAACCAGAATAGGAACAATCATGAGAACTAGTTTTTTAAAACAAGCACTAGAAAGCATAAAGACTAACGCACCGTCGTTAGAAGAAGTTGCTGATGGTAAAGTTAATAAAGAAATAGAACATGTGTACTATGGTCGTTTAGTTAACTTTGACGATCTAAAGAAAGCTGAGAATTTCGAGCAACAAGAACAGTGGGAACTTAAGATTCCTAAATCTGAAAAGAATGCTGGAAAAGGAACTATCCGTATTCGTAAGACTATAAAAGGTGATTCGCTACCTGAATATGTATTGACTACGAAAACAACCGCTAACGCAGATGGGGATAGGTTTGAGATTAGCATTCCTACAACAGAACAAAACTTTGTTCAGTTTAAAATACTATCAGATAGCGGTATGAAAAAAGATCGTTATTTCTTCCCTGCTCCTGGTACGGATTTAACTTGGGAGTTCGATGTCTTTATTATTAAGACTGATGAAGATGGAAAGAACCATTATTCTCCATGGATAAAAATAGATTTGGAAGTTTCTAGCAGAGAAGCTACTATCCCTAACTTTCCTATTGAAATAACGGATTTAATCGTTTCTCCATTCGGCGAACGTACTGAAGCTGAAGAAAAGAAAGTTACAGAACTGTACGAGAATATATTCCGAATAAAGAATACCTATCTAGGTAAAAAATAATGAACATGATCGGTAGTAAATTAAGATTATTGGAAGGTGGTTGTATTGCGTATTGGTGCCCTGGATGTCAGTGCGCTCACGTAATGCTGTTAAAAACAGTTTTTACAAAAGGCCCTCACTGGACGTTCAACTATAATCCTTTTCTTCCTACATTTACTCCTTCTTTTCATGAAACGTATTCTGAACCTGTGGATTGGGATAATCCAGATGGCCCTAAAGTAGAACGCTCTCAGTGTCACTGTATTGTTACAGATGGTAAAATACAATACCTTTCAGATTGTGAACATGAATTAGCAGGTAAGCTAATTGAGTTACCTGATTTTGATCCATCGTATAAACTTTAATTGGAGAATAACGTGAATGTGGGAGTAGGGGATATCGCTATGTTGGTTCATCCTGTCTATAAGGAAAATCAGGATAAGATTTGTGAGGTTATTAAACAAATACCCACAGAAGATGGTAGAGTAGTATGGTTTTGCCAATATCGAGAGCGAATACGAACGAGTGCGTTTGAAACACATGGTCTGGTGGATATATCTACCAGTGATGACTGGAGATTGATGCGTATCGCTGGACCTAGTGTAGAGATAGAGAAGGTGACTGTGAAGTATAAAGAACGTCGCCGTGTACCACGTTTACCGACCCCACAAGACGTTTAAAATAATATCTAGTCTCTTTGTACTGTCCACTTACTTGGATGGTATAGAGAGGCTATATTCCGTTTTGTTGTGTAATGAAATAAAATATATTTTTTTTTTACAGGCAAGGAGTATCATTTGTCACGAGCAGGGATGTATCGTGACCATCCGGTCTGCGTCAGACGGAGGCTGCGCCCTAGGTGTCCAGTTGTGTCTATTACCTAGATATTGCTTTAAAGCAATATCTCACTTCTTGTCTTTTGACTTTGTATTTTACTTTATATTTAGCTAGGTATAACTACCTAGCTATTATGCCGTTAATACAAAATAATTCAGACATATATAATTACTTTGATATAGTTATAGTGTAATTGTTTTTTAAATAAATGAGAATGGAAATGAATGCACGTTTTCAATTGCTAGTAGATAGAGCGAAATATCATTTTGAAAAAGGTAGAATTCTTTACGAACGTAAAGAGACTGTTTTAGCATACGCGCAGTTTGATTTAGCAGAACAATTATTCAATGCTGCTGATAAATACTTGGATTGGATGGGTGTTCCTAAAGCTGAACCATGTTACTACAGTCTATCTGTTAATGTGTTGGGATTGCCAAAAGAAACAGAAAATAAATTGTTTATTAATAACGTAAGTTACATTGGTGAATTAGTTCAGATGACTAAACATTCACTGGCTAAGTTATTAAATACAACAAGCGAGGATTCACTTTATGTTTTAACAATTACTAAAGCACTAGCAGAACACAATTTGAAGCTAGGGATGAAGTTACCTAATTGGAAAAGACCTGATTCATTTCCGGCATAGATGAGAATCTACGCTACTACTGGGATTAGGGAAGGTTCCAGTAGTAGCGTAGTGTTACATAGTAATTATTGATAGAGTAGAAAAATACATAGATACATTTTTCAGATATGTATTTTTTATACTTTATTTAAAAGGAGAGTATTGTGGTAACAAGAGCAGAGCTTATTAGAACAGCAGCCACTGCGTTAATTAAAAAATTAGAGAGCTGTGGTATAACGGTGGAAGAGATGACATCGTTGAAAGAATTATTAATACCTGTTCAACATAAGAAAGTTAAAAAAGGAGATAGGGAATGGTTATGCTGGTTAGGAATGGGCGATTCACCAGTGAGTAAGAATACGCGTGTATTGATTAAGCGTAGAGACGGTGATGAGAAGTGTCTGAGTGCTCATTACTTCCGATGGAGATGGGACGGTAAGGAACCGAAGGCAAACGACGTGGTGGCTTATATTGTTATTGCAAAAAGGGGTATTTAAAATTGGATACGTTTACGATCTTTTTGATTGTTGTTTTTGTTATTTTATTACTTCTATTTTTATATTTACCATTTCGTAGAAAAGAACTATATTACGACGATACATTTCTAACTGATAAACCACCTACACCAGAAGAACTTTTAACACGTAATGCTAGTGCGTTACTTGATAAATTAAATAAGACACAAAAAGAGAAAGAGGATAATCATGAATGATAAAATAGCTGTACTATTAGCTAAGGCAGCGTATTACCAAGTAATGGCGCAATTAACCCCTGGTGAATCAATATCAACAACTGCTATTGAAAGGGAAGAAATTGTTTTAAGGCATATGAGAGAATCATGGAAGCATCTTGAAGAAGCCGAATCTCTTTTTAATAGGAATGCAAAAGTAACAGCAGAACAAAATATCAATACACCACTACTAACCCAATCAGTTGTGATGTTATGGCTACCGCGTTTACTAGAAGATAATTTAATTAAATCTGGTATTAATACAGTGGGCGATGTAGCATTACTAACTGAATCGCTATTGAAAGAGCTGCCTCGCATATCCAACGTTGACGTTGAGCAAATAAAGAGAGCGTTAGCTGATAAAGGTTTAAAACTGAGAGATTAGAAGTTAACTGTACGGCATAAAGTCAGAGAGTTTTCTCTCTGACTTTATGCCTATTTTTTTTGTTTATTCAAACCAACATAAAAATTAAAAAGAATTTTTACCAACTGGAACATACGGTAAACACGTTAATGCTCCCCAAGTAGAAAACATAGCTTGGTGTTTAAAAAGAATAATTCGTGGGTAGACACGACTGTATTCTTTATTCTTGGCTGTTTGGCCTGTAGGCACATATTCGGTCTTAGTAAACCAGACAGTAGGATCAGGAGATGCTCTCTGAGCTTTCTGAACATACCCCAGACCTGCGTTGTAGCCATCTAAGCTACCACCCCACACCTCACATGCATTAACGCCTTTAACGCGCTTGTATATCCAATCATCATATCTTACCAAAGCCCGTATTGACCATACAGGATTGAAAGGGTCAGATGGTCCTAATTCAGGATACAACTTCACTATTTCTTTTGCTGTGCCCGGTTCGAATTGTCCTAACCCCATTCCTAAATCCCATGCCTTTGCATTTGCTTTACCGCCGGACTCTTGCCATATCTGACCAGCGAACATAGGGATAGGTGCGTTTATGCCGTAAACAAACTGTGCTTCTCTTGTTAACGCAGCTCTATATTGCAGCATAATTACAGGGGTCCGTGGGACTGATTGTTTAACTATTGGTTTATGTGTATTGATGATAGCAGCAGATACGCTATTCGCAACAACGAACAATAAAACAATAGCTATTAAAATCCCGTAAATAATAGTCGCCCACTTATCTAAACATAAGAGGATGCGTTTCATTTTACAATCCTGTCGATACAGCAAAGATACTAGCTGCCACAATCACGGCTCTCCTGATCTGTAACAGTGGCGGGCTAGTGTCATCTATCCTTGTTTGGAACAAATGCCTATCTAGCCAATAGCCCACATAACCGCCTACAGTTACATTGCCGAGTTTCCAAGAGATTGTAGAAAGCTGACGAAGCTCTTCGTCGATTGATAAGCAATAAGCAACAAAATAAAACAATGCTGCTATAATCAACCAATGAATCATACGCAGAACATTTCGTTTAATCGGAAAAGGTGTAGTCATTTTTAACATCCTTAGTAAGTTGTTGAGAAAATAATAAACCACTAAAATAAGTGATTTGCATCGCACACTATTCATGTGTGATATATAAAAAAATTAATATTTTAAGCTGAGGTATAAGTACCAGTTAATGTTATAAACACATTTTCTAGACTGGTATCAAATACACCGCTACTCACTTGAAGAATAATTAAATCTCCAGGATTTAATACTTGTTGTGCTGCAAAAGTAAATGTAGCGTTTGTTGAGCCGGGGCTAAATAGAACTTCGCCAACAGTGGTTCCATTTATCAATATATCGAATTGAGAATTAGAAGTCACTGGAGCAATGCCGCACTTACCAAACGATCCTGTTAAGTTCACTGGTAATGTAACTTGTTCAGTTACAATTGTACCATCTAATATCGATGTTACCATGATTGGATCAAAACATGAGAATGGAATAGTGTATGGTAATGTAACGATTCCGCCAGAACTTAGTACAATGTTATTTATATCCTGTTGCAGTATTGTTTCTACTGATTCTGCTCTACTAGTTTCTTCTGCTACCATCGTTCCTGTGTTATTGATAGTTACGATAGCTGCCGCTAGACTAGCTTCGACATTAGTTAATTGAGAAGAAAATGAATTTGCTAAAGTCATTGCGTTAGCGGCTACCGTCGCAGCAGCTGTTACCGCGATGGCAGTAGCCTGTTGACCGTAACGCGCGTTACCATAAGACTGTGACATGCTAAGTCCTTTCTAAATTAAGAAGTCGCTTTTTGGAAGCCATGTACTCTAGCAGTGGCAATAAACGCACTACTTGTTCCGTTAGACGCCCATACAACAAGCACTTCACCAGGACCCATAACTACAGATGTATCTTCCATAATACCTACTGTAACGCCACTTGGCCCAATCTTAAAATTACCTGGTTGAATCCAATCTGCTGGACTAGGAGCAGTGCCCGCTACGTAACCAGAATTGCAAATAGCAGCACGAACAGTAGTATCAGTAGTGATGTCATTTGAGACAATACGATAGTTTACAACTACATCAGCACATCCTGATGGAGCAGTAAAAAGAGGAACATATACACCATCAGGTAAAGCACATTTTTCGCTTACACTTGACATGCCTAAAGATCCTTTTACAGAAGGACCATTTACTACGATTGGCGTTGGTTGTGTCATTTTTATTTACCTAGAGAGATAGAGAGTTATTAGAAATGACGTGAGTGTTTTTAATTCTCACGTCAATCTTCACAATATGGCTTGTAAATTACGATCCAACAGGAACTAACCTAACTGCTCTCACGTATAACGCCGTGTTCGTTGGCTTTGGTAACTGCATAGTAGAGTTACTATAGTTAAACGCATAGGCGTCGTACGTTGTATAAGTTGACGTATCCCAATGACCAGGTACAGCTGGTGTTGCGGCGATATATTGAGCAGGCTGTGCCGGTACAGCAGGATGCACAGTCCCTGGAACAGCAGGTACAAATACAGCCGGAACTGCTGGTATTTGCGCTACAGCAGTTCCTGGAACATAGCCGGTAATAACCCTATCTTGAATCTGACAAGACCACACCCATCCATGATCTGTGGATGTTTGGTCATATTCACTGAGCAAAGCTTGCCCTGCTGGGCATTGGCCGTAATTACTAGGTAAAGTGTTTCCAGTCTCTGACATGCTAAAGAAACCAGTGCCGCCAGATATGGTTTGGTATATCGGGGTGCCTGGTGACGATGGCGTTGAAGGAACCGCTGGTATGGTATAACTTGGTGCAGCCCCTGTGGTGTAAGACGGTATAGCAGCAGTAGCTGGTATCGTGTGTGCTGCTACAGCAGGTACAGCATTAACATAAACAGAGTTTGTACTAATGTCGTCGTATGCTGTCGAAGACCAATACCACGCATTTTCAATTACTTCTTGTCCGCCGGTAATATACAATGCAGACGTAGTTGTAGTTGGATTCGCATTTGCCGTAACTAGGTCCCATACCGCCGATGACGGTATTTGCCAATCACTATACCCGCCAATTGTTAAAGCACTTACAAATATAGCAGCAGGAGAACCAGCGCCTAATGACGCCCATGCAGCTGTATCTGCCACCGAATCAGTAGTAGAATAAGCCCCAGATGGCGAAGGACCATTTGACGTATATAGTATTTCTCCAGAATGTTCACCAGATGTTTTTGGTGCTAGGATGATTGCCATATTTGCTGCGCCAACAGTAACATTCCCCATGAAGTAACCGCCACCCCATGATTCACCTATAACTGTAGGACCGACAGGCCAAGCCATTGTGAACACATCCCACGCAGACCATTCAGAAGAACCAGCTGCAGCACCAGTGTACTGTATACGAGCTTGATACGATACACCGTCAGTTAAGTAACTACTAGGTACTGTAATTGACGTTAGATTAACAGTGTCAAGTTCATATGACCATAATAACACAGGTGTTGTAGCTACAGACCATAGCTCCCAATTAGTTGAAGCGTGTGTGTCTGTTGTTCCGTATGCAGAAAATGTACTTCCTGTCAATGTTAACGTTGACGTTGAAACAGATGAACTATTTGCTGGCGATATAATAGTAGGTGTATTAACACCTTCGTTACCTGTAGTAAACCCATCCCAAGTGGACCATGCTGAAGTACCGTACATATTGCCAGTGTATTTAACACGAGCTACGTAAGATGACAAACTACTTAATGTCCCAGAAGGAACAGTTATAGATGTCTTATCAGCCGTATCGCCTTCAGCCGACCATGCTAATGCGCCAGCAGTACCTGTACTCCAATTGATTGTTACACTAGCGCCAGTAGGAACAACAATAGGATAACTTGTTCCGGGAACAACAGCAACGTTTGTATCTGTAACGACAACCGGGGCAGCAGAACCGGTGGCACCAAGAAATGTATTACCGACAGCAGTAGCGTTGGCGCCAGCGGTATAGCCAACAGTGCCGTATTCAGCATTTCCAGCTGTAAGTACAGGTGTAGAACTAATCGTAAATGTACTGCCTCCGCCCCCAGATACCTGATACGTAATAGCTGTTGCGCTGTTTGCTACGCCTTGAGCAATTGTTGCAGTTGCGTAATAAGTTCCAGTATTTACATTAGCGCTTGCGAACCCCTGTAAGTAATTACCTATGTCAAAAGTTATATTCCACAGTGCAAATGCATCTTCTTGAGATCCCTCTATTGTAAGCCCAGGCGTTACTGTTACTGATGTAACGATATTTCCAGATACAACGGCGGTCATTACTGGCGAAGTTACGTCATTGGCACTAATGTTAGTCCCAATCGCGGTGTAAGTTCCATCCGGCACTGTTCCGTGCACAACCGCGATTGGTGAAGTATATGAATATAATGGGAGTATAGTAACTCCACCACCAGCGCCGCTTTGAATGCTGCCACTAGTTTGTGTAATAGTTGGTGTAGAAGTATAGTTGTAACCACCAATAAGACTATTATAGCCTATCTGATAGTAAGACGGGCCATAACCAATAATACCGCTAATTGGCGTAGATGCTGCGCCATGGCCAACAATACTAGTTAAATTAGACACACCAGTAGGAGCTGTCCAAGTACCATTCGCAGTAAATGCTTGCGTATGCGGTACAGCGGTGCCAGCAGTCCATATTTCCCAACTAGCTGATGCTTGCGTGTCAGCTCCGCCAAATACAGAAAACGCACTAGCCAATAATGTAGGCGATGTAGACACACCTGTCGAATCAATAACTGGCGATGTAATAGACGGAGTGTTTACACCCTGTGAACCAGCAGTAAAATAACTCCATGCAGACCACGCAGATGAACCGTGCAGCACACCAGTATATTGAACACGAATCTGATATAATGTATCGGCAACAATACTATTTACCGGCAGTGTAATCGATGTATGGTTAGTTGTATTATTTTCAGATGACCATACTAACGCAGGAACAATAGTAGAATAGTTTATTGTAACAATACCACCAGTTGGCACTATAATAGGATACGAATAGCCAGGAATAACAGCGACTGTATTTTCTGTTGTAGTAACAGGAGCAGTAGCATTTACACCGCCTGGGAATGCGAAACCAAATGCAGTAGAAGCAGCCCCTGACGTATAGGTAACCGGTGTTGTTGTATTTGCTACAGCTGCCGCGCCATATCCAGAAACACTAGTCACGGACATAACGTCACTAGGTGGCGTAAACGTACCACTTGCTGTAAACGTTCGAACCACAGGAGTTAACGTACTTCCCAATGTCCATATTTCCCAATTAGTCGAAGCTTGCGTATCCGTTCCACCAAAAGGGGTAAAGGCCGAAGCTGTGATAGTTGGCGTGATAGACACATCTATCGCGTCATTTGCGGGGGTTATTATCGACGGCGTTGTAATTCCCGTAGAAGCCGTTGTAAAAGCTACCCACGACGACCAATTAGACGCACCTAGCAACGCCCCCACTTGTTGTGATCTAGCGTAATAAGTGGTTGTTATTTGCAACGTCCCGCCAGACACACTAACAGAATTTAAATTACCACTGTTCACTGTATCAGACCAAACAGGAACACCGATTGCTGAATTGTTAGTCCATATTTGGAAAACACTCGAAGTCTGAGTATCGACAATGCCAGTTGATGAGAAAGCACTATTTGTTAAAATAGGTGTTAAGCTTACACCTACCGCACCATTTGTTATAGAATTAATTATTGGTGTATTTACACCAATAACAGCACTTGTAAACGATGTAACAGTAGACCAAGCAGACCACACGCCTTCTGAATCTTGATACCGAACTTGCCAGTAATAAACAGTTTCAGAAGAAAGAACCCCTGAATAATTATAAGTGTTTACAGCCCCTAATACAGCGTCAAAGATAAAAGGAGAAACACATCCAGCATTAACCGATAAACGAAACTCAGACGCGCCTTGGGACACTCCGTATAACGAATAGTATTCATTACCCGTCAACGTTAGCTCGGGGTTAACACCAATCGCCCCACTGACAGGGACTTCATTCGTAGGCGTTCTTACAAGAGGATATATATTTTCATCAGCGATCAATACATACTGCGGATGCGGATTAGCTGCTGCTAAATGCAAAGCCATTGCTGCGTTAATAGCGGATACTTGAGCAGCTGATACAGCAGCGATGTTCTTATCAATATACGCATAAATTTGATCATGTGATACATCATCACCTTGTAAAATAGCTTGCCGTACACGCTCCAGTGCAAACGTGACATATTCCATTCCATAGAAATCATCTGTGCTGTGTGTGTGCAGAGTAGGAACAAATTCAGTTGGTTTCTGTTCAATGTTAGGCCAAGTAATTGGTCTGTTATCTAATTGAGCTGCATTTAACATCTGCACTATAGCTTCAGTACTTGTGCTAAAAATGCCCCCAACTGCTTGGTATTGTAACGATATTGAATTACTAACTGTTGGATCAGTGATAATGATAATTGCACATACTTCCTTACCGTACATCTCCGTTGGAATTTTGTACATTTCTGCTGGGTAATACTGAGCAGAAGTTAAAATAGTATTGTTTGCTGTGTCGGTAACAATCAAGGAAGCAGAATAAAATGCACCGTAATCTGTTGCTGCCGCACGTATTGGTCTTGGGATCAACGTCTGAACTTCACCCTGTACTAAATTAGCAGGATTAGTTCCAGTCGGATCAATTGGATATTTAAGAACAAGTGGTGTTGACATTTATTTTCCTACCTGTATTTACAAGTGAATAAAACTAATACCCAAGTAACTGGGTATTAGTCTTCTCTTTAAGCTGGTGTTCCTGACAGAATCTTTGCGAAACGAGCAATCTGATTTTCTGCAGTAATAATTCCGACAGGCAATAAGAATAAAGTTTTTCTTATAGCTGCTTTAACAGACAACTGAGACATGTCGATATTTGCAGCACCTGTAGCAATTACTGTAAATAAATTTTTCACTGTAGGACTAGTTGCTTCTAGAGTTTGAATTGCTGCTAATTCAGCAGGTGTCCACAATGCTAAAAATTGCGCAGGTGTTACTGTTACTGGTGTTGGTAATGGAGTTAAATCATTCGAACCAATCGAATAATTTTTCCCTGTTACATCAACAAAACTACCAACATCAGTAACCCAAACTTTTTTAGTAGAGTCGTATGTCGGCACAGTTGTACCAGCAAATACTGTCGATGTCCCAGAATTTAAAAAATAATTCATTGCTGAATTCCTTTAAGAATAGCAGTGTTTCCGATAACTGACATTTTCTGTCCGGGCGGAGTGTTGTTATTTGCGTCAAGAGAATAAGGTTGACCAAAGCTAAGTCGTACCGTTGCAACACCGGCTGTTTGCACTGTGAGATCTTGGTTAGCGCCAGTAGCAGTTGTTGCCACTCCAATAGGAGTAGCTTGGTCAATTTTATACGATGCAAATATACCAACAGTAACGTTACTAGAAACAGTGCCTGCAATTAGACCAGTAGCTGATGTATAGATAGCAGCTGCAATAGGTTGAATTAATGGAATGGAATTCTGTAATCCCGCAGGCAGTGCTGCTGTAAAGTTTCCAGATAGATTATTATCTAACGCACCAATAAATAATTCAGATGCGCCTTGTAATGCTACTGCGGCACCGCCACGTGGAATAGTTGTTATTGCAACAGAAGAACTAAAAGCACCGAAAGATGTTTTCTGAACAATAGGTAAGCCAGCTGTGGTATAAACAGCCCCATATGCATTTCCAAACACACGCCAAATAACCGCAATGTTCCCATTTTCAAGAACAGTTATTCCGGCGCGATTAACCGAGTCGTTACCATCGTAAGCATCAAGTACAATGTTGGCTCCTTGTGGTTGTGCATTATTGTTAAAAATATTCAATGCAAAACCAGGACCATTCCCGCCATACGCAACAACAGCAAATCCACCATCTGGCAAAGCAACGCTTTTAACAAATGCTCCAATAGTACTGCCTGTTTGCGGTTGCCCTACTTGAATGTTATTTGATAGCGCTGAACCAATGCCGCTGAAAACACAAGCATATACTTGCCCATTCGTACCATCGGTTGTTGCGTAGACTAAACTAAAGCCACCAGCTTTAAGTGCGTTAACAGAAACAGATGTGTTATTAGCAACTGGAGCAGAGGATGTATTTGGAATAAACCCAGCGGTAACTACACCACCAGAAGCCGTGCGAATTTGAATTTTTGGGCTACGATTCTGCCCATCGGTATACGCAACGATCAGATTACCGTCAATCATTACATCGGCTGAAATTGCACCACCGCCTGTACTTGTTTCGATAATGGCTGTTTGTAAAACAAAGTTTGCATTTTTATCAATGACTGCCATTGCTAAAGCTGAAGATGGCGCTACATGGAAAAACGCAGCTATGTTTCCATTGCTAAGTAAAACAGCATCCACACTAAAATCTATTCCATCATTTGCCCCTAGTATTTGACTACCAACTAAACTACCATTTAGGGAAACAACAGATGCTTGAGTATTACCACCAGCTGTATAAATAAAAACTACATTTCCATTTGGTAATAGGATAGATTTCTCACCTATGTGATTACTTGTATTAGCGGCAGATGGAGCAAGTATTATTGTTTCTTGAATACCATTGGCAACATTGATCGGCGATGGCTGAATAATTGGTCTAAACATAGCGCCTGGTGCATCTGGTGGTAATGCGTAATGTCCAAGTCCATCGCTACCAATTACAACGATATCACCTGCTTTAATAGCTTCAGCTGCTATGATGTTCGCTGTTAAAACAGTAGGGCCTGGAGGAACAACTACGCCTAGTGCGGTTGTATTTACAGACACACTTTGGTTTGTTTTTACAGATGTGTTCATTTAATTTTGCCCCATGAAAAGGAGTACATCGTCAGATATACCGTTCGAACTTGTTCCGTTTGTTTCTAAAGCAGTTACCGCCAGCATTGCTGCGTTAGCTACTGATAGAGCGTTATTGACTGTTGCTGTTAACGTAACGGGTAACGTGCCCTCTGCTGTGGCAATAGCTGTTTGCAACGCAACCAAAGTAGCAGCCGCCGCAGTCGGATCTAGTGCGTTTGACGCAGCGTACGCAGCATCTGCTCTGACTATTGCTTCGTTGGCGATTACATTGGCAGAATTGGCAGTATTGATCGCTTGGTTCAATAATGTTACATCGTATGTTTTAGAAGCGATAGCCGCTTCTATAGCCATTAACGCTGTGTATAACTCTGCCGCTCCTGTTAAATCTACTAAGTCAAACGCGTGGGCAAGTGGTGGAAATAAAGCAGGATATTCTGTTACTTGATCCCAATAAGTCACACGCGGGTTCTGCAATACATTACTAATAATCTGCGCAATTTGTTGTTGGTTAAGTGTCCAGTTGCCACCTATTGTTTGGTAGTTAAAAGTAACGATACCGGATAAGGATAGATCAAGAAAACTAACAGAACCATAAATTGGCTTCTCACAAGCCATCGATGCCGCTTTGAATAGATTTGTACAGTAATAATCAATACCTTCGTTTAGTGGCTGTACTGTGCCATCTAGTAATTTGATACTTACTTGCAATGTCGACGCAAAATAAGGTGCTAAGTTAGGAACTAGGAAATGAAAATTTTCGAAGGTTGGTAACTTCAAAATCTGCTGTTCACCAGTTATCAGGTTTGACGCGAGCGTACCTGTAGGATCAAACGGATACGTAACAGGTGTTGTTGATGGCATGTGCCCTCCACAGGTAAAGCGGTTATTTTATGGATTAAGTCTTCAGTCTATAATATTTAGTGCCGATGTTTAAATAAAGGAATAACAATGTATACATTAGTCTCGGCTATAGCCAAATCATTAAAAGGGGATGAACGCTGGACAAGTGTAGATATCAGCAGCATTCCTATCGATATGTTATTTTCTACCTATTCTAGAATAATAGCTACGTTAACGAACCCGTACTTAACAGCGCCGGTGGCATTTGACTTCGTTAATCTACCAGCAGGTAATGATGGTCAAACAATTACATTTGTTCAATATCTAGCAAGCATTGGTAATTCTTCGCTGGTTACATCAAATACTTTACCTGTTCTAAACCCAAGTTACGCACATTATGCAGATGCTTTCAAAGCAGGTTACGCGATTACACCAATGCGACTTCCTGATTCAGTAACAGCACCTGTTGTGCCTAGTGATAAAACTTCTCTTTTTCTTACTAGAGAAAACACAGACTATCGATTGTTTTATCAAAAATGTTTAGTAAATGTAAATGGGTTTTTTCATTTGACAGACACAGACGGGACTGGTGTATATGTTGTTGATGGCATGAAGTCATGTGAGATATCTAAGCAAAATCAAATTGGCATCTATAGCTTTAACGGTATTGGTAATCTAACGTTCATACCGATTACAAGCAATATGGTCTATAAACAAAACACCAGACAAAGTTTATCCCAGCACTGTATTGTTAACCTAGGAACTGACATTACTAATAAAACAGTTATGTTAGTATTGGGCGGTTATTTACATGTCTTAGATAATAGAACATTCTTTCCAGTTGGAACAGATACGATTTGTATTAACTTTATTAATCTTCCATTTTTGGATCGTTATTACGAATCAAAGAAATACATTGATTTATCTTCACTACCGTTAGAATCAACAAAACGAAATAATGAACAAGTAGGGGTAGCAGATTTTTATAGTGATGCAAACATAACTGCTTATTTGACTTTATCGCAATCGTTCTTTGTGGTTATGGATAATCCGAACATCTTTGTAAATCGTTTAGATGTACGAAAAACAAAGATGCCTGATATGTTTATTTCTTATATTGAGCCGCAGTATCCGTTAATCGTTGGTGTTGGTAAAATTGCAAATTACTGGTCAACGTATGAGGATAGACAATGGAGTCTTAATTGTCACGATTCATTACGACACAACATGTTATACGACACAGTTAATTTGTTTGAACAAAATAGTGTATCAAATGCTTTAGTGCCATTTACACCGGTTAACCAGAGTTCTGCGTATTTTATAGAAATTGGATCAGATAACATATAGCGGCATAGACCATACCGATTATTATCTCGGTATGGTCTATATGCTGTTATGACGTGAAATCGCACTGTGACATTAATTCTTTAAAACTCTCTTCTAATTGAGAGATAAGTAAAATCAAATCTTCACTTGATGCTTCTTTGTATAATTCATTTGTTTTATAACCGGATCTATCTGCTATCATAAAACGAACATTACCTTCTATTCCAGGTAAGTTATCAATACAAACAATGCACGAACGCGTAAAGATTAACAATTGTATTTCTCTCGTAACGCGATTCATGTAGAAGCCTGCTGGAAACACCATTAATCGATCAGGATTTAAAAAAGATATATCTTCTTCATATTGCATGAAAGCTGGGATTGGTCGAATAAAACCTCTACCGCCATTAATAACAGTAGGCGATAAAAACATATTAATAATACTGTCTTTACCCCTTATCTGTTTAAATAGACCTTCTCGTATATCGTTCTCTGTATTTTTGAATTCGATAACATCGTCAATTAATTGTTTCTCTTCAGATGAAATAGCAGGCGGTGTGCTCTTAGCCGATACAGGGACACCATCCACCACTATAACGTCGTATGTTTCAACAATAGGTTTAGGACCCATAATAATTTCTTTTAATTCAGCAATTTCTTGTTGAAGTAAAATACCAATACTTTCTATTCTATTCAGTTTATCAGCTAATGCTTTCATAACACATTCCTTTATTCATGTACAACGGGAACACCTAATGCTTCAGCCCATTCATTTGCGACACGGGTTGCGTCAGCCAGCTCATAGCCGGATAAACTTAATACGTTAGGTATCGGTAATTTCTTTTTATTTCTACCATAGAAAACAATTTGATAATGTTTTGTTTTTGTTTTCAACGGATTGATTGGAGTGATTTCTTGGATTACAATTTTCATATTAGCCTCATTAGTTATTACGATATCGCATATGCGTAGTTTCCAGCCTCGGCTATAATAACAGAACGTTCAGAGCTATTCATTTTAACACTTTCTAATCTCTGAACTTCTTGTTCGAGATATTTTACTCTATATTTTAGATCTTGGTTACTTTTCTCAAGATCGTCTAAACGCTTGCCTATTGTAGATATGTTCTTCAAATCACTTAAGCTCATATTGTTCTCCTCTATGATATCGATACATGTAGATTATAAATTGATGGTATTGTTATATTTGATTTATCTAGAACGCATATTTCTGCATTTGTAAAAGCTCCATGAAAACTCTCGTAGTGTGACACCATAAATAATTGTGTAAATGGTTGCGTATCCATTAAAGTTTTAACTATGTTCATCGACGCTGTTCGGTGCTGTTCATCCAAACAACGTCCGAATTCGTCAATCACTAAAGGACTCTCTGAAAGACCTAAGTACCGCATAGCTACAACTTTAAAAGCAAGATCAATAATCTCCACCATCCCATCGCTACCTAGTTTTACATCAGGAACAACATTATCTTTACTCTGCACCATGAGAGGAAACTTATAATCTAACTCAGTTCCTGTATCCCCAGATAACCCGCAGTCTTGAATTAACAAAGGATAAGTCCATACCTTTCGAATAAGGTTATTCATTTGTCCAACAAAGTTATGGATAAACCCAAATAATCCTTCTGCGATTAAACCATCTGTTGGCGATAGACACTTGATCATTAGTTTCACTGTATCATCTTCAACAGTGAGTTTCGCTACTTGATCTTCTAAATCAGCTACAATTTCTTTTTGTAAAATAGCAGCAGACAATGCCTCTTGCTTCAAACTAATTGAATGTTGCAATTGTCGAATACAGTGCTCTACTGTATCTCTACGCATCATTTCAATCATTTCTGATGTGGTATTTTCCATCAAAATAGTTAAAACATTAATGCGTTCACCAAGATCATTTGCTTCAGCTAACTGACGACGGTATTGTACATATTCAGTTAATGTTGACTTCAGTTTGACTAATTCAGATGTGAGATTACTAATTACTGAATTACATTCTTCTAACTTAATGCGCGAGTCCGTAAGGTTAGCGCTACCTACTTGTTCAGCAGCGCGTATTAATTCGTAAACAGAGACAGCATCCTTTTCATACTGTTTACTAGTAACAGCTAATTCTAAATCATCTTTAAATGTATTTAGAATACTTAATGCTTTCCTAGGACTACGAGTAACATACTCCCCATCTAAAAGATAATCCCAAAATGGTTTTAAAGATTTCCATTCAGAAACACAACGAGAGAAATCTCTGTAGATATCGCTATATTCTTGGATACTTTCAATGTTTTCTGTAATCTCGTTTATTTCTTTTTCTTCTTTTTCTAACTCATATTCTTTTTCAGCTACAGCAGTAACTATTTTTTCATAAGCATCATCACTAAAACCAGCTATCCAGCGATGATTACATTTAGGGCATACAGAATCACCATTTGATTTATGCGTTTCAAGATGTGTCTTTTGAACAGAAAGCCGAACATGTTCTGCTTTACGAATAACGTTAATGTCTTTTAAACGAATAAGAGTTTGTCGCAGTTCTGTTAAACGCGAGATGCTATACTTCTTATCTTCATTTTCAGGAATAGAAGAAAATGTTGTTTGCAATAGATCATAAATAACGTTTAAAGATGAAAGAGCGTTTACAGGATCAGCACATTCAATAGGCAATTTTCTATTACTTAAGATATAATCTCTTGCTTCTTCTATCGCCATAATCTTTTCACGCAGAGCGCTAACACCTTCTTCTCCTGTCTTGATTAATATCTTAACAGTTTCATCAATCTTCGCATGTTCGGATACTTCTTTACTAATCAATGTTTCTTTTACAGAAATTTCATTTTTAATCGTGTTTATAAAGTTATCAATATCTATCATTGATGTGAAGCTTGGTTGAATAAGTTCAAACCAATCATCACGTTCTTGTCCGTGTGTTGGATTAACACCGTAAGAGTGAGCACCATACGGAGCTATTAAACGCATCCTAAGAAGTTTATTACTGAGCCTTGATAGTTCTTCCATTCCGTCGTGTTGTTGTTCTCTGTACGACTTAATAGGGCGTTCTACAGGAGCTTTGTGTTCGTAAAGAAGAGTAAGTTCATTATTTGTAAAATCAATATCCTTTCGTAACTTCTCTTCTTCAATTATAGAAATAACTTTACCACTCTCAGTTACCAATCGTTTCTTAGCATGTTTTAATGCACCTGCAATATATGAATTATGTGCTTTCAGTTTATTGAATACACCTAAAGCATAGTCGTAATTAATAGGGCTAAGTAATGTAAACCACTCTCTACGTTTAGACGCCGACATGTCATGGAATGTTTCAAACCCAACTAACAAATCGCGTATTTGTGGAGTTATACCAAACTCTTGTTTAACAAGTTCTTTCTGAACAGTTATTGTCCCGCCTACATTTAGATTCTCGCCATTTTTAAAAAAACTATGTTCTTGTTTAGGATTGAATTTACTCGTTAAAATATAACTATTACCATTATCGGTAATGTTAATATTTTTTAACCCATCGCGCGTATAGTCTGAATTTTCACCTGGGAGAGGGGAAAGCTCACTTAGTAAAGAAGACTTACCTGAACCATTCGTACCGAGTATTAACTGTATAACTTCAGACATCTTCATTTGAAAATGTGTAACTCCGTTAAGAGCTATTCTTTTAAAGCCTATGAGTTCCACTGATATAATCTTCATCTAACGATGCCTCTCTATTAATTCTTCAAACAATACACCGCTCTTGTAAAAAATATTCATAGGACAGAAAATGGAAACCAAAAATAGTGGAATGAAGTTTTATTCACTAGGAATTGTTGCTGCTAACAAAGCACTTAATTCAAAAGTAATAGAATGCACGCCCATTGAAGATAGCCCAATGTCAGATGGACAACTGACAAGTCAAGTAACAACAACCACTACAAAATCACAAAAAGCAGACGGCACACCGTACCACATTAGTATAAATCAAACTAATACAATTTCTGCTACATGGATACCACTAGGCGATTCAAACAGACAGACTGCGCCAGATGTACGACGTGGTGAAACAGTGATGATTTATCGTTTTGCTGATCAGGATAAATATTACTGGCAAGAATATAGTTTTGATCTTAATTTACGTAAACTGGAAACAGTTGTTCATGCGTACAGTGGGACACAAGACGAAGGTGCTAGCACTACAGGTGAGAATAGCTATTTTACTGAAATATCAACACATGAGGGTATAGCTCACTTACATACATCAAAAGCGAATGGTGAACCTTTTGGATACGATATACAAGTTAATGCTAAGACAGGTTTCATTCAGATTCAAGATGATGTTGGCAATACATTTAGTTTAAATTCGGTAAATAGCCAGTTAGAAATGATTAATAAAAACGGATCATTAGTTAATATTCAAGGACCAAACATTACCATTAACGCACCAGGGACAATTAACATAACGGCAGGTTCTGCTATTAATATTACTTCTCCGAACACTAACATTAATTAGGAGTTAACATGACGGAAATTGTACGATTAAATGATTCTAGCGATCATGGTGGTTTCATGACTAGTGCTAGTGGACATTTCAAAGTAAACGGAATAATGGTTTGCGTTAACATCGATCAACACACCTGCCCTATACCGGGTCACGGAACAACATCTGTTACCTCATCATCTACTTTAAAAAGTAATGGAAAATCTGTTATTCACGTTGGAGATAAAGCAGGTTGTGGGGCTACAATAATTAGCGGTAGTCCAAATACAACAGGAACATCTTAAAACAGCATATTACCTATACATTTCCCTTTGGATAAACCTTAGAGAAATGTATAGGCTTTATGCTGTTTATTTCTGAAGATCAGTAATCTTACCTGATATCTCTTTAATCTTTTCTGTTATGCGTTCAGCTGCAAATAACGTAGAACCAATTCTTACACCAGGCGCATTAAATGATTCTAAAGCAGGTCGCACACCTTCTGTACTAACTCCCGCTCTTTCATATAAGTTTTCTAGGGTAATATACAATACTTCGCTTCCGGTTCTATCCAAACCACCTTTAGCAGCAGTTTTTAACAAGTCTTCTGTGAGTGATTCTAAGGACTGTTTTACTTCTGAGAAAATTTTAATTTCTTCCAATGCTTTATTTTTAGAAAATAAAATAGCAGCATTCTTGTCCTTCTCTAGTTCTGGAACTTCTATTTCTATTTCGTTATTTGGAGCAACAGCATTATCCTCCATTGCCTCTACTAAACCTGGTCGTATCTTCTTCATTTAAACCTCTCTTATATTTAGGACAAATACCTAACAGTAACCGAACCACCAGTGGGTATGTCAACAGGATAAGCTTGGCCTGGAATAACAGAAACATTATTAAAGACAGTCGTTGGCAATACAGCACCTGTCCCACCTGGAAAACTTTCTCCGATAGCAGTTGCCGCTACACCTGGTGTATAACTAGTCAATACATTAGATGTTACTACACCTACTAAAGAAGAGGATATATCGTGAATATTGCCATAAGCGCCACCGCCCCAATTTGCAGCAACATTAGGAGTACCCGTAGTGCATGTAAACAACCCACCACTAATTGTAATTGACCAAAAACCATTCGGTAATAAATTAGTAACTATACTAGATGTAAGAGAAACGTTAATTGCGTTGCTACCGGACGACCACGTACAAACCTCTGGTGAATCTTGATATAAAGCAGAACCTGCGTCTACAACAGTAACAGCAGTAGCAACACCTGCCGCTACTGTTACAGAAATAATAGGTATTAACAACACACCTACTGACGTCTGACCAGAAAGGGTATACGTTCCATCTGCAACAGTACCTGTTATAGTTATACCGCTTAATGCTGGAGCAGCATAAGAAAACAATTGTCCAGGATTTTGCACTATCGTAGGCTGCGTAACAACAGTAGTATTTGAACTAGGACTATTTACATACGCCGAACCACCATCACCTATAACAGGATTTGTTAGAACACCCGTCGATATGCCAGGACCGTATGGATATGTACTAATGGTAATAGGAGTAGCAATCGTAAATGACGTAGTTTCTTCCGTATATACCGGTACAGCAGCAGTGCCAAATCCACTAACGGATAATAAATTAGTAACCCCAGTTGGCGGTGTCCATGTTGTTGCAGCAGACGTTAAAGCTACCGATATAACAGTTGGTATTACCGAACCTACATTTGTGCTGTATGTAAGCTCAAGTGATCCTCCGACTGGAATAGAAACAGGATAGTCGTTTCCAGGGATAACATAGATATCACTAAACGTTACTGACGAAGCCGCTGTGTTTATAGCCCCGCCTGGGAATGTGTTCCCAAACGCAACAGACGCCGTTCCAGCAAGCGTAGGAGTGCCATCTGAACCCTTACCAACGGCTGTTGTTATCATCGTTATATTTGCAGGGGCTATCCATTCAGTATTCGATGAATTCAATGTTACTGTAGTAACCACAGGAACTGTGGCAGGTAAAGCAGGCGGGACCGCTACATTACCAATCGGCGTCATGATACCGCTGTTGATAAGTACGTTGTTTGGTGCTTTTAAAACATAATCAAAATAAAGATCAGTGTTAAATGTCATAGGAACAACAGAAGTAATTAGATTACCATTATTGTCCGTTGTTCCTATTGCTAGATTACTGACAGCAGTGTTACTTGGTTCATACGTGCCCGATAAAGTAATTGCTGTGTTTATCGGACCATTTGATAAAGTAATAGTAGATCCCGTGCTAGTCGTATTCATCATCCAAACAACATCAGTAGCTTCAACTAGTACTACTATCGTTTCTATAGCTGAAACTGCACCGTTTGTATCTGTAGCTTTCAACTTAATTGTGCTAGTACCGACAGGCAAAACAAGAGGCCATGTGTTAGTAATAGATTGTGCTGGTGTAATTAAAAAATTACTCCATGTATTTCCATTATCTAAGCTATAGGCTATAACTTCAATACTACCTTGTGTTGTAGCTGCTGTTAGCGTAATCGCTTGATTATACAACGACAAAGAACCACCTGAGACTGGCGCTATATCAGTAATAGTGACGAATGGCGGCAGTGGAAGCATCGGTGTTCTTTTGATGTAATTCTCAAGAATACCTATCTTTTGCAAAGCAGCATTTAACTGATTTTGAGCAGTAAGATATTTTGCATAATCAGTAGTAACAGTCCCGACGATAGCCGCTCGTGCTGCAACAATAGCACTGTCTTGGGCATTAGGTATAATAACTGTAGCGCTTGCTCCTACTGGAGTAATAGCCGGTTTTACACCTATAATCTCCTGGACACTGTCTGCTATTTTCGATTGTAAATAGGATAAATTCAATGACTCTGGAACTGGTCCTAAGTTTACTGCCAAAATAATTGTCTTATATGGGACTCCACCAGCATCTGGATAACTTGTTAGATAAGTTGTTGGTACATAAACAACTAATCCTGATGGATTTTGCAATGTAAGAATAGATACATCACTCGCTAAATCGGCTTCGTATACATCAGCCGATAAACCAGCTGGTGTATAAAACAATGCTTGCGGGTCACCACCTGCCGCTATTACGTCAGATATATTTCGTATAGCAATACAGGTATAAGAGACATTTGGAAGTAGACTAGCATTGAATGGTGCCAGTAACGTCCAAAGTCCCTTTGTTCCCACTGGTGGAATAAAACCAGCCATAACTTATTTCCTTTAGTTCATTGCTTGTATTGACTTCTCAATATACGTGAGGAGAGCATTGTTTGTTTTTATAGCGTAGCCGACATACGACAAACCAGGTTGATCCAATAGTTTAATAATGCCGCGATTGATTGCGACAATACTATTGACCTCCTTATGTTTGTTTTCATCATTTGCGTCCTGTGTATCGTCGGCACCATTGGCTATAATTCGCTGATTAGCTTTGATCAACTTATTCTTCAAGTCTTCTGAGAACAGTGCAAGATCCTGTACCGACGTTACACATGAAGAAATTTGCATCACAGTATCAAACGCTGCTCTGCATTCTTCTTTTGTCAGTATTTTCAAATCAGTGGCTTTATGCCCACCTTCAGCTTGATCTTTTTCCAAGAATACTTTAGCAGCTGTCAATGCTTTAATTGCCTGTTCCCCTGCTAAATCACTAGTAGGAACAATTCCAGCTAAAGCTACGTTACCAAACATGCGATCAGTTTCAATCTTTATAACGCCTTCTGGCAAAGACATATCTAAATCATTGTGTGCAGGATGCATTGGTTTAAAAGTAAATCTAGGTAACTTGAATGTTTCTGACAAGTTATTAAAATTACCTTTTTCAAAACTATCAACCAACGTTTGTGCCTCATGTTTGATTGGTGCGTCATTGTCTTTTAAAACTGAATCAGAAATGCTGTGATAGCTTCTTAACGCAGTAGCAAAGTTCGGTAATGTACCACCGATTTGTAAAGAAGAAAATAATCCAGGATCAGAGATAGAGTCAGAATTCATTTCAAAACCAGCAGCGTCTTCATGAGAGATTGATTCGCCAGATGTAGTCGCGTCCATTGTTTTATTGACTTCATCCTCAGATAATGGTTTCTTCAGTTTATCTCTGTTTAGTTGCGCATCCTTATAACCAGGAGCAGCATTCTTCATCTTGTTACCGAAAACAGTTTCTGATCCAGCTTTACCGAAATCGTTACCAGCGTGCCAACTGTGATGATATTCCCCACCATCGATGTAAGGATTAGAGCGAACACTCTTACCATTATTAGCAGCTGCTCTGCCTTCGGCAAATACCGCATCACTATTAAAATGCTTATCGGTAATATCGCGTTCTATTTCAAACAACTTATCCAAGAATGGTTTAATCTCATTTGCACGAGCGATTGTCTGCGCATTCTGAACTTCAGCTTTCTTAAAGAAACCCTTAATCCATTCAACAGCTTTCTTAATCCATTCCCATAGCTTAACAAGAATCTCTTTTGCACCAGAGACGATTCCTTCCAAAGCCATCTGTGTGGAACTGATACGCGGCCCAAAGCTATCGAATGATTCCAATGCAGGCATTCTGTTTTTAGTACTGATGCCCATTTTTGAAAACTGGTCCTGTGTCGTAATAGCTAAGATTTCAGCACCTGCGCGGTTCACACCACCTTCACGAACAGACTTACGAAGAACGTTAGCAATAGACTCTAACGATACTAATGCTTCCATACATTCTGCGACAGACTTCTCAGAAGGATTTATATCTTCAACAGGACCAGTGATTGTTAGATCTTCTTCCACAGGCGCATCTGGGTTCAAAGGCGTATTCACTAAATCAGTAACTAATTTAGTAATAGTTGCCTTACCATGTGCCATCACTTGTTGATTGGTGAAAGTAACGGTATGACCTGGTTCATTTCCATTAGCATCAGGAGCATTGCCATCCGTAACAGCAGGAGTAGTCTCGCTATTAATTGGCGAAGTACCAGCTTCTAATTCCTCTGGCTCTTCTAAATAACTTCCGCCATCAAGTTCAAACTCTTCCAAGTCTTCCAGCGTCAGAGTAATCTCTTCTAAAGAAGGATTAGCTTTTGCTTTAGCTGGGGCAGGAATTTCCTTAGCTTCAGGTTTATCTGGTTGCTCAGTTGTAAAAGTTTTTTCCTTAGTCGGACCACCAGATAGACCTGTAGCAGTGAGTGTAGTTTTTCCTAAAGATTCGGTATTCAGCGTGCTTGTCTTATCTGAGCTAGCCAAGTCACCTTCAATAACAGCACTCTCATTAACAATACCGCGATGCGTCTTTGGCTTAGTAATATCTTTTTGTAGCTCACGATCCTTACCACCATCCACACAACCTGCTATGCTGCCTATGACAGCTCCAGGAATTATACCAGCAGGACCACCACCAACTAATCCAACAAGTGCGCCTACAGCTGCTCCGCCTGTGATACCTTCTTGTGCTATTGCTTCAGCAGCTACTTTAGCTTTCTTATGTTTCCACTTACGAGCATTCTTTGCAAAGTTCGCCATCTTACGAACTTCAGGGTCATCGGACGCCAAACCCTTTTCAATATCAGCATCGGTGATAGGTTCGTCTTTATCTTTACCTAACCATTCATGAAACTTACCTTTATGAATTTTCTTTTCATCGATAGGCTTTTTAACTTTTGCTTCTTCCATAGCCAACACTAATCCAACTCGTGCGAATTTATTCATGATTAAAACTTTCTATTAACGTGCGGTTTAAGGTAACGGGAAGTTGGACTTCACGGCTACAAGATAATCGATGTTGTTATAATTCTGAACTAAATACAAGATCCCGTTACGAGTAAGCGCTGTCATCGTACGTGGTATTGTAGTATCAGTTGTCATTGTTTCTGCGATGACTAACATGTTAGCTATCATCGTAGCCCAAGCTTGAGTAGTAGCACTCATTCTGCTAAAGTCAGTACTTGTAGAAGAAACATTAATGACATCCGGCATTACATTGTTAATCTGATACCAAGCATCCTTATTGTTAGGACTACCAATAGATGCAATCTGCATTGACTTGTATGGGAAACTCATCAGTGTAGCGTACTCATCAATATGAGCCGAAGGATAACTAGGCTCTACTTGCGTGAGTAATGCTAAAGAATTCGTCATACTTGCAATAGGCGAATAAATACCAGCTTGTAATGTTCTGTTAGGAATAGAATAATTATCCCATAACGGCACAAGAACAAATTCAGTTCTGTTAAATAAGTCAGGAAGAACCTTAATCCAATCAGCTTCAGTATGAGTACTGTTTGCTAAAATGTATGCTATCAACGCATCTGCCATTGAATCAACATTGTTGCCAGCAGAACCATAAATCAACATATACCAGTTTGTCGGAATAACATTAGCTGAATTTAATGGATCAATATAGTTAAATGTTTCACAAGTAACGACAGTTTCAGGACAACCATTTTTAGCAGTTTGAATAGCGCTCATTACCATTACAGGCGTGATAGCGCTCAGCATCGTAGCTACCATCGAGCTTGGATTAAAGAAATTATCCAATACTAGCGTAGGTGGAACTACAACGATTTGACTGCCGTCGTATTCATTCCTAAAACTCACATCTACAAACCAAACCTTAATCTCGTTTCCAGCAGAAAGTTCTGTTAGCGAAGTATTTGTCCACGATAGCCATTCAGGTGCCCAGTTAGCACCATCACTTATAATAGTACCGCATTGAAAATTATTTGCTGTAGCACTGAATTGACCAAGCAAATATAACAACAGTGTGTCAGACATGATCTGACCGGTTGTATGCATGTAACTGAACAGTGTTTGTGCTACCGTCAACACATGATCACTAATATCAGATGTTAGTAATTGCGGCACACCATTCAATGCACTAGTAAACGTAATTAAACTTAAATCTGTCGGTCCAGTCGATGGAAAGTAATATCCTTTTTGCTGCGCATAAGTAAGAGAGAGAGTGGATATCTCACCAATTGTAGATACCGAACCTGGTGTTTCTCCGGTAATATTTGGAATAGCGTTATTGGTAAACGCAGAGTTTGTAACGAATCCTTTTAAGACATACATCAGGTTCTCCTGCGTGTTAGTTATTAAATTAAAGCCGATGGACTATAAAATAAGTCGAAAGATAAAAAATGTTTACTATCATACTAGACATACTCATAAAGCCTGTTTGGAATTTTTTAAGAGAAGTAATTCTTCGTAATAAATCAATTAACGATGCATTTAGAACAGAGAAAATTCGATTGATATTATTTTGCATTGTGGTATCTTCAATTTCAATTAACGTTTTCTTAATTCCAAGAGTATTTCAGATATCAAAAGATTATATCGATATAAATAAAAAGTATAAAGATTTATTAGTTATCACAAAAGTTAATTGTTATAAATTATTATCTAAATAATAACTATTCTTTTTTACCTGTTTCAGTAATATTGTAGAATAACATTTAGTTATGGAGAAAGAAAGCATGGAACAAGGAATAGTTATTTTCACAGATGGCGGTTGTCGACCATCAAGAGGATTTGGTGGTTGGGGTATACATGGTTATCTGTATTCAACTGCTGTTCCTAAAAAAGGATCTGGTAATTCGGATTTTGTTTTAACATCAAAAGGTTATGTATTAAAGTCCATATCTTCTGAGAACAAAGCAAATAAACCAAAAGAATATTTACCAGAAGTAACGCCTATTAGTTATCTTGATGGTTGTGGTTCTTTTAACGATGAAGTTACAAATAACATTGCAGAATTAACAGCGACGACCCAAGGTCTTATATATGCCGAACAATTTGTATTAAGTGAAATACAAATATTTACCGACAGCGAGCACGTGTGTAAGGGTTTAGCTAGTTGGGCAGAAAGCTGGAAAAAGAATGGTTGGTTGAAGAACGATGGCCAACCACCTGCTAATGTAGAATACTGGAAAACTCTTGTTGAAATACGAGATCGTTTAGTTAGTAAAGGTGTTAAGGTTAAAGTAGACTGGGTGTCTGCTCATACCGACGACGTTGCCTCAGAAGGATATCTAGGTAACTTTTTAGCTGATAAACTCGCTACACTCGGTGTAATGTATTCCAAAGCACATGTGTTTCGTAATGATGTCACCACATCAGCAGCGGACGGATATTGGAAATATTCCCCAGAAAGACATCCGTTTTTAAATAATCGGCGAATGTATTTCAATACATTTAGTGAGTTCATTGAGCCTGGTGAATATTATCTTGGCGAACATGGTAAAGACGACGATATGATCGGGAAGCGTGTTAGCGATGGCGCTCACGCTGTTGTAAAGTTAGAGACTCCTGATCCTGTTATCGAAATGATCCGTGCACATCAATCAGCAATGTCTGGTAATATAGACACACTAATCATGTTGCGTGTTGATCAGTTGTTTAAACCTGATGTACATAAAGAACTTGCAAAGCACGGCTCGATTGCAATGGTCAGACCTAATCCATATGCACTCGATTTATACTGTCTAGATAAAGAACCTTTAACGCACGAATTATCGCCTGTTAAGACGGCTATGCGTGTAGTTGATACTATTGGTAATTTATCTGTAATTCTTACAAAATATCTTAGTAAAGATGCCGAAATCGTTACAACAGACTTAACACCTGTTCTTTATGAAGTAACTACTAAGACTAGTAAGAATAACGAAGTAACAGAAATTCTAAAACTTAAACCAGAATATACTGTTGGATTTGCTGCGTTAAAAATTGATGCTAATTATAAATCAGTAGACGGTACTATAAAGTCCGCGCCTATCACATTAACTTTGGGACAAGACGTACTTGATCGTAATGCGTTAAAACGATTAGAAGAACGTAATCCTAAAGTAACACTTGTGACATGGTTAGAAGATGCAAAAGTATTTCGTTACGCTACAGTAATCGAAGCAGGACCTGACAAAGGCATATGGGGTAATTGCTACGCTAATCTCCGATTAATATCGACAGATAAAACTATTAAGTAATAACGGCATATGTACCTACACAATACAAATCTATCGTATTGTGTAGGTACATTTTTTATGCCGTATTAAAAATTATTACATACTTTGAAAAAATGAGCAATAGTAGTATTGATAGAGTTAGTTAACCCAATAACTTTGAAATAAGTAACAGAGAAAAATTCTAATTCATTCGCTATTTGATAGGCGCCTTCAGCTAAATTATTAGATGTTTCTTTAGAGATGTTATCTAATTCACTACGTTTCATTTTTTCTTTTACAGCATCAAGCAATTCAATACATTCAGTAATCTTTTTATTCAACGCTTTACGGTCGACATTATTAATTAGTTTAGTGAGAACATGAGTCTGTTCAAATACTTTTAACCAATCGGCATTTCGTTCAACAACGTCGCCAATCGTTAATTCACTCTTCGTTGAACCGGTAGTAAAACAACCACCAATATCTTTATTCATTTTTTCACGTTCTGCTTCTAGTTTTTTATAAACGGGAATGAAAGAAGTTGTATCTAGTTTCTGATCTTGATTTGTAATGAGTGAACTCAAGAAAATTGAATAACTTGATAAAACACCATATAAAATGTTTGCAGCGTGTTCGGCTGATTCTTGTAGTTCTTTAGCGTACTTTAAATACGATACGTTTAAACCCTCTGGAACATAGGCTGCTAGATGCGACACGTCTGTATAAGAGTGTTTACTCAGTTCTTTAAAGAAGATGAACTGAGACGCTGTTAATGCCACTGCTGGGGCTTCTGGGCTAATAGTCTCGTGAAAATTTGTAAGGAACCCTTTTATTACTGGAAAAAAGTTTCTGAAGATAGCTTGGACGTCTGTGGTGTTAAGGAACTCCTGAGCAATCTGGTTTTTTTCTACTAATAGTGTATCGGTCATTGTTTTGTCCATTTGGTGAATGTCATCATAAAATTACTGGTCATATCAATACTTTGAGTATAACTATCTATCTCTCTAAATAATGAAGGAATAATCGTGGAAGAAATAATTTTACCATGGTCTACGTACATAGGCATAGGAACTGTAGAAGCTCTTAAAATTTCCGAGTTACTTCAGACAGGAAGATTAGATAACGAGCGAACAACTAGAATTAGTTTTGCTAAAAGAACAAATGAAACTTTGATGGTAAAACAAACATTCATTGATAAACATAAACCAAAAGTTGGTGATTATGTTGTAAGAATAAAAGATAAATGGATGATCTGCATGCCTTCGAATATATTCGAAGATCTATTTCATCAAGTAAGTATTTAATAAATAACTAGGAGCAACACGTGGATCACAGTTTATTGACACAAACATTCGAACCATCCGAAGTTGTTAAGATTAAAATAAATGTAGGGGCGTTATTAGATATTCCCACTGGTAACTTCGTAGAGGGTCGCTATGGTGAGTATATCTTAAATGGTGGTGTCGCTACCACGACAGGTACTGTTGGTTATGGCAACATGTTTAAATCAACATTTGAACGTTTTCAGTTCCTCACATGTGTGGCCCGCATGGCTGGTTCAACAGGCAGCATTTACGATACAGAAGAAAGTATTGAAGAAGATCACGTGCAAACTATTGCTGATCGAATTCCTGAATTTGGTGGAATTGATGTTTTCGAAACAAAACGCGTAACATTAACTGGTAAAGTAAAATACTCAGGTAATGCATGGTACGACGTACAAAAAGAATTTCTTGCAAGAAAGATTAAGAACGCATCAAAACTACAAGTGCTAACACCGTTTTGGAATCGTGATCATAAAGGTCCACTTTACATTATACAGCCTACGTTTACTGAAGTCGATAGTTTTACTGATTTCGAAACAGATGATGTCATTGACATGCAGGATAAGAATAGTCTAGGTGAATCTGGAGCAAATACACTTCACATGCGTCAAGGTTTAGCAAAGTTGCGATTCTTGATGGAAGCAGCACGTTTGAATGCTGAAGCGTATAACTATCTGCTTATGACAGCACATCTTGGTAAAGAAACCATGATGCAGTCAGCTGGTCCTGGTAAAGAAATTCCTGTGAGAACTTTGACCCACTTAAAAGGTGGTGATAAGATCATGGGAACAACAAAGAAATTTACAACAAATACACATAACTGCTGGCACATCTTTAATGCCACGCCATTGATAAACGACGGAACAAAAGGCCCTGAGTATCCGCATGATTCTGAAGACGACATGCGTTTTGATACGGACTTAAATGTTATCAAGATTAAGAATTTACGTGGTAAAGCTGGTGTGTCTGGAATTGAAATTCGCCTAATCGTTTCTCAAGCAGAAGGTATCTTACCTAGTCTGTCAGAATTTCACTACATCAAAGAAGAAGATCGTTACGGCTTCACTGGCGGACCTAAGGATCATTCTTATTCGTTAGAATTACTTCCAGATGTAAAGTTGTCTAGAACTACTATTCGTGGTAAGATTGACAACGATCCAATGTTGCGTCGCGCTTTGGAAATAACTTCACAGATGTGCCAAATGGATCAACTCTGGCGGACGATGGATCGTGATATTCTTTGCACGCCAAAAGAACTATACGAAGACTTAACAAAGATAGGGTTTGATTGGAAACTAATCCTATCAAATACAAGAGGGTGGTGGACTATCAATAACGATAAACATCCTATCCCGTTCTTAAGCGTAAAGGATCTATTAAGAATGCGAAAAGGTTTGTATTTTCCATACTGGTTAAACGCTGATAAGAAAACAATTAAAGAAGAATTTATATTCGAGGAAGAATAATGAATGAAGACGTTCGTATTTGTGGTTTAATTACACTGGAGTGCGCACTTATATTTATTTGCGCATTAATCTTCTACTTTAAAAATAAACGTAGTAAAATTTTAAAAAATATTACATACCCAATTATTTTTCTATAGGTGATGAAGTACGTCACTTTAAAAATAATGGTGTTTATGTAATTACTGGTCTTCCTAATGAATACACTATTGAGAAAACACGCGAACCAGCATATATGTACAGAACACCTGATGGACGTATATCGGTTCTGGCCAAGAAGAGATGGAAGATGGTCGTTTCATTAAATCTCCTTGGCCAGAACAGCTAAGAAAGATGGAAATTATAAATATGCGTGTCTCCGATATACCAGTTGCTATTGATCGTAGACTTAAGACACCTAACGATAAGCAACAAATAAAAAACGAAGAAAGTGTTAAATCTCTTTACGCGGAGTAACCTATTATGAATAACATGACGCCTGGGCAACTAGAACGTTTTGGTAAGATGTCTGAAGAGACTGGTGAGATTCAGCAAGAACTAGGACAGCTTCAACAAAAGATTGGCAAGATAGCTATACACGGTCTACAACCTAGTTTTGAAAATCTTAGATGGGATAATAAATCTGATCTAGAAAGAGAGATCGGTGACTTTCTAGCGGCTCTACAGATCATGGTGGACGCTGGTGATTTAGATGCGACTGCAATTGAAGAAGCTAGGCAAGTAAAGCTTCCTAAGATTAAACGGTATATGAAACACCAAAACGAAATACATGCTTTACCAATGCATCCAGCTGCATTAGCTCTTCCAAAAAATAAATGTTTTAACAATGATTAGTAGTCCTAATATAAGTTCTAGGAAAAAAATACCATGACAACGAATAATGTAGAGAATAATAACACTTCTGAAGCTACGCCTCCTGATCTGGTGGACGTTGTTACAAAAATACTTATTAAACACAATCATCCGAATCCAGAAGCTTGGACATCTAGATTGAACCCAGATGCGTTTAACCCACGCACACTTGATATTCAGCGTTTCCTTATCAATCGTGCTTGGCATCAGATTCTTGGCGAGCTAGATATTAATAAGATCGAAGACACGCTTGATATTCGTTATCAATTAGTTGACACTGGCGAGATTAAACGCTGGGTCGAATTATTCGAACAAGGAGTAGTCCCTTGTATTATTCGCCACAACCTTCCCCTCACTCCGCAATAAATGATTTTGAAATTCGATTGATTGTTGCGGGTAGCCGGTACTATAACGACTACGAACGTTTCTCGAAAAGAATGTTTGAATTCGTAAAAAAGTTTGGTGATAAGTCAATTATCTTTATTTCAGGTAAGGCTAGGACTGGGGCTGACGACATGATTATTAGATGGTGTATAGAGCATCGTCTACCATGGGCTGAGTTTCCAGCTGACTGGGATATTGGTAAGAGCGCTGGGTATGTTAGGAATATGAAAATGAATAAAGTGGCTACAGACTTAATTACGTTTTGGGATTCTAAGTCTAGAGGTACATGGAACATGATTGACATTTTCAATAAAGCGCATGGCGAAGAACATGTTACTGTTGTTTTAATAGACGTTGAGGAATAGATATGCGTTTCAAGACACAAGATCCTAAATACGATATTACGGTTAATGTTAATACCGATGGTCAAATTACTGATGCGTTTTTAATAAACGCAGGAACAGGAATAGGAATACCAGTAGACGAACCATTGTTTATATTTAGAGCTAAGGATAAGCTTGCTGCTGCGACTATTAACTATTATGCTGATAGTCTACAATCAGAAACATTTATTGCAATAGTTAAGAGTAGAGTTGTTGATTTTATAAACTTCGCTAAAAACTATCCTAAACGAATGAAGAATCCAGATTAATTAATTCCGTTTGATGGATTGTATAGAGATCATTAACGGAGAATAGCATGACGGGTAAAACAAATCGTAAAGCTGCTGAAGATTTTATTATCGAATGGATTGGTAAAATTCTGCCAGAAGAAAATAATAAAGTTACAGAGAATCAACAGACATATATCAATCTCTTTGCGTCAATGGACGATACTCAGTTCCACGACTTTATGACAAAGCTAGATGAAGGGGCCATTAAATTAGCAATCATTTCTCCTAACTTTGGATCAAGCCGACTAACTGTTAATAATAATTTAGATTTAGCTGAAGAACTAGGTCATAATTTTTTCGAAAGAATTTGGATGTCTGGAGATACAGATATTCCGAGGTATCTTTCCCCTGTTAAATACTTGATTGTAGACTTACCTTTGAAACGTCAAGCACAGTTATTGGTCAAGAAGATTTCTATCCCTGAGGATAATAAATCAATTGACGACTTTACTGGCCAACCTACAGGTAAGTCTAAAGGTAGTAAGATATCTTATCCAGAAACTCAGATTATGGCGGCAATGAATCTGGATAATAACTTAGTAGAAATGTTGAAATATCGGGGCGGAGATATAAAAGGATTCGATTTAATGAATGCTTCTATATCAAAGACAGGCGGGGTAAGTTTAGCAAATATGTCACATGCCGATAGTAAGGTTAGGAGTACGGAAACATTAAAAACTCTTCTAACATCAATGCATCTTTCGACCACAATTTAAATAACTATGGCTAATCTTAATACTACTGACATGGAAGAAGCAGCTACTGTATTTACGCAGTCACTTAACCATGTTCTGAGCAACTATCTAACAGAGTCAAGTAAATCTGTAAAAGAATTTGTAACACATATTGTTTTGAAAGAAAAGCCTTACATGATGATTACTGAGGAAGGGCTACCTCACATTGTAGAACTTGTTTTCATGAATGAAATTGTTCGTGATTTTGTTTTGACATTGTCTTCTGTATTCTTTTCTCGTTGGGGCAATAACGATGAACAGGTATTAGGGCTTGCTGGAAATATAGCAAGAGGCGTATCTGTATTGCGCGTAGGTGATAATGTAGATATAGCTAATTCAGTTATTCCAAGACAAATATCTGAACGCCTTATGACAGAAGAAATGGGGTCAATGCTTTTGTACAACAATCGTTGGCTCATTTGTTTATTGATGTTGCAGATATATGTTAATTTCGATATACCTGCTTTACCAAAGAAACCGAAATAATAGAAACAAAAATACCAAGAGCGTCTATCAAAGCAAAAGCTTTATGGACTGTTAAACAATCTGATCACGTGACTTACAATGCCCAATAGTAAGAAACTAGAAACTATCTACGTAGACTTAGATGTTCTGCTAGATACAAGACTTGGCACTATCGCAATTTTGGATCAGAATATTGCTGAAAAATTATCGGTCGATGAAAACTATCAAAAACGTCTTAGTGATGATTTTGAGGGAATTGATTTAGACTTGTATAAAGAGTTGTATAAAAATCGCGATGTTACCACACTGAAACATTCTGTTGTAACAAACGCGATAAGCTTACTACGACACCTAGTGAGTGTTATGGCGGAACAAGCAATCACACGACCATATCACGATGGTTTAAAGATTGTAGTTAATACTCATCCGTATATTTTATCCGGTGAGGAGATGGAAGAATTTGGTAAAGTAATTTCTGTATGGTTAGATGGCTTAGCTCCTGTGGAGTTGGTATCTATACCTACCAAAGATCTCACACCCGTGCATTGTAAAACGTATGCGATTATAATAAAATACGATTACGAAGAATGGATGAACATGCAAGGTGAAGCATTTAAGGCAACACAGCTTCCAACTGTAACTTTGCTTGTACCAGCTATATACTTCGTTAAAACACCAACTGATGCAGAGTTGAAGAAGACTATGAAAGAAACTACACACCCCTTCAAGGCGTTAGAGGTGCTGGCTTCGCCACTTATAAGTCTAACTCTCATCGACGTTTCACATTTCAGTATCCTCAAACCGAATTAGAAGACGGCATATATTACCCATATCAGACTATCCTAGTAACACAGGGTAATCTGATATAGGGAATAAAGCAGCCACGTTCTAATATCAACTATGCAATGGTTGAAAAGGTCACATAGGAACTGACGATGCGTTACCGAGATCGAACGACTACGAGAAGAAACATTTCTCGTAGTCGTATCAGCTAATTCTATGCTTCCGTTTTAATCTTATTCATAAATTCTTCGTAATTCGTACCTAATGGATTAATAGCTGTTTCACCATTGACAATGTCTGGTGCTGGAACATCACTACCTAACAACGGTGCATCTCGATTTGTGCCATTTGGTACATTATACATATGCGCTATATTGCCAGATGATAACAGCTGAGCTACTAAAGCAGCAGCTTGCCCCATATTCTTATTGGCTTTCTCGTCGATCTTAATACGCATTCGTCCAATTGCCATCTTATCCATGCCGTCAAGCGCATTAAGAAGCACTTTCTTCTCAGCAGGATCTTCTGGAAGTTTACCTTCATGTAACATACTCTCCACAATGAAGAGTCTTTTAGCGTGGGTATACGACAGTACACTTTCTTCGCTATCTAGTATAACTTCATTATTAGAGAGTGACATGATAAATCCTTTTAATTAAGTTGTATGTGATCATACTTATGTGTTATTGCAAATTATCTTAGTAACATATCATTATAATGAGGTATACGATGAATAACGTTTGGAGGTTAGAAAATGTTATGTGGTTTAGTGAACTAGTTAAGTATCTTAAATCATTATTTAGTCTTAATAATCCTAAGAAGGAAATAATAAAAGAATCACCTTTTGCTCCTAATAGAAAATTATGTGAAACTTTACTAAAGGAATTAAATAGCAATAAATTAACTAATTATAGTGTATCTGTTGGTTTAAGCATAACCATACAACCACTGTACCCTGATATTGAAACCTATATTAAGAAACTGAAAGAAGCTGTTGTTATCATTAAGTACGATAAAAAAATTCCTAGGGAATGGGGTATAGCTGAATCAAGAAGTATGACCTTAGATCATTTTTTAATTACTAGTGATGGTTATTATGTTGATGTACCAAAAGCTGTAGAAATATTTAAAGAAGCTGGTATTAAGTTATGTGAAATAATGGAGGAATCTGATACCGCTCAATATGGCGTCCCAGAGTATAATCTTAGAATGCTTACTAATCTTTTCATTAATCTACGTGAAATTACAAAGAAGTTAATTGAAGTTAGTGTTTCTTAATATCAATAAAGAATTATTTATTGTTTAAAATAATCCAACGGACTGGATAAAAAAAATGGCTAGAAATAAAATGGCTAGAATCTTATTAGCTCACGATAAAGAAATAACAAAGACTAGTGGTCCCAATGGCGTGCTGTCACGTTTATTTAGAAAAATGCTATTAGACTTAGGTATAATGCCTCCTAAATTTGGTAGTTTTTTACAAGATTACATCATAGACACACAGCGTAATATTCCTAATAATAAAAGAGACCAAACATCGATGCGAGGCAATCTCACTAAAGAGTTTGCCAAGCCGCAAATGACATGGAAGGTCTTTTGTAAAGCATTACGTTTTCTACAAATAATAAAAATTGATCTTGTAATTAAAGCTTATCACGGTAATGGTATGACAACATTACACTCTACCGAAGTACAATTTGGTAACAGAGAAAGCTTTGCTGAGTTTATAGAAAACTTAGAACAACCGGAAAAAGATGAGGCTGTTCCATATGTTCAAATCTTAGCTGATAAAACAACAGAGGATTAACTACAAACAATCGTCTTTTCTAGTTTAATTAAACTAGGACAAAAAAATAAAATAGTAATAAGGCTTGATAAAATGAATATTGTACAGTCTGATAACAATTCTAAAGATGGCGTTGAGTTTTGTAATATCTGGATTACTGGTAAGACAAAATTAGGACAAATGCTATCTCAGTTTTACTATTCGCCGTTTATCCATCCCTATTTTGGATCATTCAATTCAATGGAAGGTTTTTATCACTACATTGGTACAAAAGAAAAAGATGATAAGCTGCGCGGTCTGGTTGGTATAAAAGCAAAGAACTATGCTAAGGATTTAACTAGAGGTACTTTTAAAGAATTCTTAACGTGCATTAAAGCTGCGAATTATTACAAGATCGAACAGAACGAAGAAATGAAGCAGTTGTTAATTGAATCAACTCTTCCATTTGAACATTATTATCTTTGGGGTCCAGGCAAGATCGTAATACGGCCAAAACAACGTAATCGCGTTATTGAAGAATTTGAAGAATTACGTATTTTGTTTAAAGAAAATCAACGTCCGAAAGATGTGGATTATTCAAAATACCCAGAATTAATTATAGCAATTTAAATTGATAGGATAGAGATATATCTCTATCCTATTTTTTTTTGTTTAGGAAATTGAATATGTCAAATCCTTTAGCAACGCCAAGTTTTATTAGCGGCGCAAAAGATACTCTTGCAACAGCAGACGTATACACGCTAAATAACAATACACCTATTACCGATGTAGCTGCTATTACAGCAGCTACAAATCCCACCATTGCTAATTCTTTACGCGGTGGTAAAAGCATGAGTAGCACGGCTTCTTCATTAGCAGCTACTGCTGTAAGCGCTGCAAGTGCATTATTAAGCGCAGCAACATTAACAGCTCGTGTAGCTTCATCTATGCCGGAAATGGGATCAGTACTGAGCCAGCTTTCATCTAGCGCGGCTTCTTCTATAATTAACGGAATAACATCTAACTCTGGCATAACTGCTACAGTTAATGGTTTAACAAAAACTTTAGTCGGTACAGCATTTGGTGATATAGCTGCTATTGGTGCAATGATTAATGGAAATGCTTGTCATGATTCTTTTTCAATTGACGACCCTGGGGCTATTGCTGAAGTAACATCAGGGTATCTTAAAATTGCGATGGGTTCTGGAATACCAAACTCTTTTAGTGCTCTCACATGTGGAATTAGTGACAAAGGTATTTTAACAAACATTGCAGGTAATGTTTTACCAAATGCTGTGCAGAGTTCAGATTTGCAGTCGATTACAGCAATGGCTAATTCTGTTGGTGGCGGCACATTGTTGTCGTTGAATCCAAATGTACTAAATAACATTAGTTCAAATTTTAATAATGGTCCTAACGCTACAACAGCTGATTTGTTATCAAATAGCGCAAACATCACATCAACATATGCTGCTGTAAACCCTAATTGGAACGTATACAACAGTCCTGTTAACGGTGTTGGTGGAGACATTACTGCTTTACAAGATGGCAGTCCTGATCTTCAAAATAGTTTATCTTGTTCAGCGATGTCCTCTGCTCCAGCTTTACCGTCAACAGATTTTACAGTGCCGGTAGATGCAGCTACGCCTGATCAACTAGCATTATTAGGAGCAGCTTACCCATCGTCAAGCACAGATGTTAACACATTACTAGGTAATCAATTCCCGAATACAGCGCCCGTGTCTGGTAATATTAATGTTAGCGGTTCTACCGATCCGACAATTATGCAGTATACTTCAACTACAACAAGTATATCGGATAATGGCAGTGCAACTACTGTAGTTAACGGCACACTAGTCACAGCACCGCCAGTGCCATTAACTACAACAAGTACAAATAACGGAACACCTGATGTTTCTACACCAATGATCACTAGTTCACTTTGCATGACAGAACCTTTATCATCGGCTAATGTGTCTGCGCCACCTCCTCGCACATTATCGAATGGTGATATAGAAACTATTGTCTATTACACTTTTAGTGATGGTTCCACTGTGGTAAGCGCAACTGTAGTATTAGCTGGAACAAATATATCCGTTGGACCACAACTAATGTACGCGGACGTTTATGACAACAACATTAAGACAACAGGAAGCATAAGCCCTCCTCCCGCAGGACCGTCTCAAACTTCTTCTAATCTTCCACAAACGGCATAAATAGAGACCAGGATTTATCCTGGTCTCTATGACGCTTAGTTACTAACACCACCGCGTGCGGTGCCTTTGAACAGACCAGATATCAATCTAGCAGGTAACGTATCACCAGCAAAGCTAGCATAGTGCGATGCGCTATTCCAACTATTCCAGTTAGCTAAGTTACGAGTTAAATTAAGTTTTAATTTCTTCAATTGATAAATTTGATCTGATAAACTCATACCAGCCAATACAGCCATGTAATCACTGAATGTGTTATCATCGTCGAATGTAGCGCCTATAGATGCTATTGCAGTACCACCAGCTTCGATAATACCAGCACCTGCGCCTGATATTTTAGTTACACCAGAAGCCGCTGCATCCGTTGCTGATTTAACAGCGCCAGAAGCTAATGACGTCATAGAAAAACCTTGTGAAATAGGCATTGTCATTATAGACGACATGTCTACAACTGAAAATGAAATATCAATACCCATCGCATGACCATCTGTGTTGAAACCAAGATTACCAGTGCCGCGAGTAATAGATAAAGAATCAATCATACCAAGACGAACCTGACAACGTCCTTTGTCATACAGTTCACATAAGAACGGACTAGTGTAAGATTGCTTACCAGTGGATAATGGTAAAGCGCCAGCTAGCAGCATACACAGGGGTATGTACAAGTTAATCATTTGTGATATAGGATTACCGTAAGGACTTCTTAATTGAATCGTGTAAGAAGCTCTTGGTAAAGAAGCTACTGACTGTTGCCAGTATTTTGGGATGTCGACAAACGCAGAACCTCCTAAAGCCGCTATACCGCTGATACCTAAACCAGCTGCTGCGCCCGAAGCAAAATCTCCTATAGCGCCCGCAATTTCACCCACTGCTTTACCAACAATACCATCATCCAGGTTACCTCCAGCAAAACTAAATCTAGTAGATCTTGACGAAGCAGACATACTGTTTATTTTTTGCGATAATTCAGATTCTCCAACTTGATTACTATAGCTATTATCAACATGACCTGTTGCATCTACTCTGAATGTAACAAATGCACTACCGTCATCTAGTTCATTCATGAAGAAATTCATAAATCCTTCATCAGCAGTATTTGCATCAGCTTGTTTACTTTGCGTGTTATCGGCTGCTTTTGTAGGATCTGGTGCGGCAGTAGACGGTGCTACTGGTAAACTTTCTGAATCAGCACCACTACTGGCCGGGTCAGGTCTAGCTTGATTAGTACCAGCTTGCACAACGCCGTGCCCGTCAGTTCCGCCAGCCCAACTAGCTAGATATGATTTAAAAATAGGAGTAGCAATTTTTAATTCTTTTTTCACAGCAGCTTGAATAAAAGTAGATAACTCACCCATGTTATTGGCTAAACGTAAATCTGTTCCATTGTCAAGCGCTTGTTCTATTTCTTTATGGCGCGCGCGTGCAAGACGTTGTGCCCTACCAGCCAATGAATAGACGTCAATGCCTCCACCAAGTTTGAATATTGTCGGCAATTGTTGATTTAAAGTTTGTATCGCAGCGGCATCGAATTGATACGCATCGCTTCCGCCCCCAGAGCCATTACCACCACCTAGTGCCGATTGATCAGAACCACCAATGCGAGGTATAACACCACGATTAACAAGAATTTGATTAACCATCGTTTGCACTGCGTTCCAATACAACGGCATGGTTGGTTTTAAATAATAAAATTTACTACTGGGCTTTGCTAAAAAGAACCTAGCCGCTACGCCTATTAAATGAACAGCTAATAGTTTCCAGCTTAAAATACTAACAATGAAACCAGCTGCTTGTCCTAACGTATAAGCTATACTAGTCGCGCGACCAGTTCTAGCCATTTGACTAGCTCCTGTATTGTAAAAGCCAGTGAAAAAAGTTGTTAACGAATTAAAATCAGGAACACCAAAACGCATGTGTATCAACTGTGAGTTATCGTCAATCGCTTCACTGTAATAACGACCCATTCCTTTACTTCCAGCAAATCCCATGCTGTATCGTTCGAACGTGCTGCCTGATGGATCAGTAAACATTGCAGTAGCTTTTGGATCTGCTGTACGCGTAAATTGTGCAGGTGGATTAATAGCGAAATTACCACCTGGTGTAGTGTCAGTAAATTTTAGACTTGCGCTTGAAAATGTTCTGTTTTGATAATCGACAGCATCTAAATCTTTAGCTTGTACTAAAAAAGATTGCCGTATCCAATCTTTATCTTTAACCATACCTGGTTGTAAATTCATCTTTTACTCCAATATAAACAAAAAAATATAATTAGAGTGGTGCCTTTCAGCACCACTCTAGCTTATCGCCAGTTACCACGTTTAGCCATGGAAACCGGAACTCTTGATGCAGGCTGAGGCGTTCTGTTAACAGCACCATTTACACCTTCTCCTCCTCTCGGAGTTTCAGGTTTACTTTGATCTTCAGAACCTTTTCCTGAACTTTTAGCCATAATTAAATCAGCTATCCTATTCAGTACTTCAAGTTGACTCTTATGAACTTCGTAAGATTTCTCTAATGTTTCGCCAACGTTACCTAAAGCCTTGTTATTATCTTCTTTATGATACTGAGCTTGAGCCAATATATCAGGAGAGCGAGGAGGTGCAAAACCACCTATCGTTTGCCTGTTAAAGTTACCTTGGTCAGCTAATACTTTGGTTGCTGGAGTTACAGGTGTTACTGTTTGCGAGTTGTTACTTCCTGGAGTACTTGAACCATATACAATTCCAGGAGTGACATTACTAACTGGAACAGTCACGCCGCCATGTTTCCTTCTTCCAACTGATGAATCTTCGTTCCCAGTCACTGGTTCATCAGAAGTTTTTACACTTGCTGAAGAAGCTATTGCGGCTACAACTGGAGCGGAACCAGATACAGCAGGTTGATCAGAAGTTTTTGTACTAGCACTAACCGGTAAACCAGATTCGGTCGATGGTGGTACTTTTGGCTTCTTCTTACTATCGTCCATTTCACTAGTTTTAGAAACAGCTTCAGTAGGTCCTTCATTAGACGATGCTCCGCCTACTCCAGCACCAGCGATACTAGCATGCCGGTAGAATATTACTGATGGTTTTGCCTTACGATAAGAATCACCTGGGTAATATCCGTGTAACTGAATAAAATCCGATATCCAATTTCTACCATTAAACATTGTAGCGTGACCATGTTGGTGGCCTGGTATAGGTTGAATAATAGCAACATCACCTGCTTTTGGCGCGCCGTCATTGGTAGGCTTGAAACCTACTTTCTCTAAACTAGGACCATAGTCTTTTGCAGACGTAGTTCTCTTTAAAGTTACCCCACCAGCTTCTACAGCCTTTCTTACAAACTCAGCACAACGACCCTGACTATTTTGGCCAGCATTTGAGTTTAAGCACGCAAGTGACTTATTAACATCCCAGTTTCCTGATTTGCCATTAGGCTCACTACTTGCAGCAGGAGTAGAAGAAACACCCGATACAACCGATGTAGGTACGGATGGTTTTAATATAACTGGTACTTTATTTGCACCAGTAGCCGGAGCTGCATTTACACCACTAGGGCCAGCAGCAATTACACTAGCTGGTTTAGCAGCAGTTGGAGGAGGTGGTGCGTCTGGGATATTTGCAGCAGTAGACGGTGTCTTTGGTTTCCCAAAGTACAATGCAATACCATCATCAATACATTTCTCTTTGACTTTACCAGCCCCGCATTCAACTGTTGTAATTGCTGTTATAATGCCTTTCAGTATTGCGTTATCATGAATATCTAACGCGTCATCAGCAGTTACGCCTAACTTTTTAGAAACAGAATTAATGTAAGATGAAGTGTTGTTATTATCAGACGGAGGTGCGTATTTGCTAATAATTGCATTAACTGTATTTATACCTCGACCAACGAAAAGATGTATCTGCCTAGCTAAAGCAGAAATACCTTCTTCCATCGTAGCAAATACAGCAAACCGCCCACCTGGGCCATCTTCTAATTTTGCACCTGCTTGATGTGCAAAATTAATATTACCAGGATTATTATTTCTAATCCCACGAGGGCCTTTCTTATCTCCTACTGTAACACCAACAGGGCCAGAAGAACCAATACCAGACCCTCCAGCACCACCACCATTGCCGCCTGTAGCAGTAGCGGGCGTTACTGATGGTTTATTAACAGGTTTACCAGTTACTGTAGATATTGCATGAGTTCCTGGTTTACCTGGTAATGTTGTAGGTTTTTTAACTTCATTACCGTTTTCATCTACTTCATTCCATCCGGCTTTTGCATCATTTACGACACCAGAAACGGACTTACCAACAGCCGCTATCCCACTCTTCACAGTACTTACTGCAAAACCATACGCGCTACCAGCAGCAGCAATTGCTTTGTTATATTCCTCTCTAGCAGTTTTTGCAGCTTTTGATGGAAGTCCTGAAGCAACTAACATAGCGTCTGCTGTTTTATCTACCGCAGCGTTATAAGCTTTACCTACGATAGAAGGGCCTGTGGCAAGAGCAAGCATTCCATCTGATGCGAGAGCAATCGCTTTGTTATACGTTGCTCTAGCGGCCTCTGCTGCCTTTCTAGGGGCACCAGCTACGGCCATCATTGCATCAGCAGCAGTATCTACAGCAGAGTTATACGCGCTTTTAACAGCAGATACACCAGACTTCACCGTATTGACTGTGTTCTCAATACCTGATGCTGTTGCACTAACAGCGCTTTTGTACAGATTACTAGCGCCAGCAACAGCATGGTGTCCCATGTTAGCTATGCCTTTTACAGAATAGTCAGCATTAGCAACAGCATCAATCCCTGCTCCCGTTGCGTTAATTGCACCATTGTAAGCGGTACTGGCTCCTTCTGATATGCTACTGCCTACTCTACTCCAGAAACCTTCTTCTTTAGGAGCGGCAGCTACAGCAGCAGCTTTAGCTTTAGCAGTTTTATCTGCTTTTGCTTTATCAGCCGCTGCTTTTTCTTCAGGTGTTAATGGTTTAGGTTTAGGAGGAGCAAGTGCTGCTAAAGCGGCGGCTGACACAGGCATCGGCCCAGGACCTGGATTAATCCCTGATTCAGCTTTATGTGTTTTAGCAGTGTTCTTAGAAGCCATGTACGCAAGTTTCTGACCATGCGTCATTGTAGTCAGTTTATCACGTTCATCGTTTGTTAAGTCTTCTGCTGAATTCACAGAACGATTAGCGTCCGATGTAGATGGAACACCAGAAGCATTATTACCTGCTGCATTAGCTTCCGCTTGTGTTTTAGCTCTATCTATCTTGGCTTTTTCTATCCTAGCTTTAGCAGCTGCAATTGCTTCAGGTGTAGATGCTGTTGATAGTTTCTTAGCTTCATCACCATGCGTCCAGTCGTAAATTTTACTACCTATACCCTGACCACCAGTAATGCTATCTAAACCAGAATTAATTTTATTGCCAGCATAACGACCGCCATTCATCGCCCACTCAAACGGGTTAAGCATACCCCAGCCTTTTGGGATAACCTTACCAATACTATCTATTCTTTGGCCATTAGCTTCGCCAGCAATTCCTTCACCAGCTGACATAAGAGCAGTCAACGGCATGAGTAGTTTACCTGCTAATCCACCTATACCACTCATTGCGCCTTTAGCCATGCCTAAACCAGCTTTACCAATCCCTGCTACTCTAGATAATATTCCCGCTTTACTGGCAACCCCACCGGCTTCCATTACACCAGGCGCGGCACTAGTGCTTGATAAAGCACTACCGGCTAAATTAGCAGCTTCAGCAGTACCGCCTAACATCGCTGCGAGTTTAGCGAACTTACTTAAACCAGGTATTTTTGAAAGAAGTTTAAGACCTTTACTAGCCCCTCCCTTTGCTAAGTTTTTGGTCCACTTTAAAGCACGACCAAACTTACCAGCACCTTTCTCAATACCACGTTCAACTAACTCACCTTCTACCATATCACGAACTGGGTGACCTTCCTCGTCTTTCTTACCATCGCCACCTTCACCCTTATCTTTCTTACCAAATAACCCGCCAAGCATTCCAAGGACACCGCCTTTACCACCACTAGAAGGATGTGCTTTAGCGTAAGCATCTAATGAAGATTCTCCTGGGACTAAACCTTTACGCACTTCATCTTGAAAACTACCTTCACGAATTCCACTTCCATCTATATCACCAAGAATATGCTTCTTAGATTCTGGTAATCTAGATTTTAATATGTTGCGAATTTCTGTTAGTAATTTAATGCCAATATCAGCACCCTTTTTACCAATGCTAGTTCCAGTGTGATCCTTACCCCAACCGGTAATACCGTGCAATAATGTATCTTTAGCAAAACCAACAACATGTTTACCAGCAGTAACAGCATGACCAATGGTCTTGTTGATGCTTCTACCAATTGACATAGCTTGACGTCCAGCAAAACCAATAATACTGCCAGCTATGCCAAGTAGTTTTCTAATACCAGTTTTAATTGGTTTGCCATTCCTATCCAGTACACCACTAGCTACCTCAGCAGCAGACATTGCTTGCTCTACTTTGCCATTTACTACCATGTTTACAGGGCCGTCAATATCACCAGGATGATTAATAACTTTACCAGTGACGGCTGAGACATAACCGCCTGCTCGCATTGTTCTTGCTGTTAATTTAGGCGTAGTAAGATCGTCTCTGGAATAAACGTCTTGTGGACGTTTTGTTAAACTAAATAATTTCTTACCTGTCCATATACCTGCTTTAACAGCAGTGCCAATCACACCAGTGTAAGCGTTAACCAAACTATTTACACCTTTGAATACAGCACCAACAGAAGATAGTAAAACAGCTCCTAGCTTACCTTTCAAATAAGCTCTAGGTATTTCATAATCGTACAAAGCAATATCGCCGTTTTCATCCAGTAACGTGCCAGTAATATCCTTAAACTTTCTAACAGGTTTTCTTGTCTTTTGATCGACGTAATAACCGTTTCTTAATTTAGAAGCAAGTAAACGTGGTTTGTCTTCTCCTTTTACCCAGACATCTCGTAAGTTCATTAGCTTGTCTTTACCCCAGCCAAGTGTGTTAGCTGTTGCACTAACACCAAACTTACCAATTTTCCAAGCATTAGAAAAAGCACCACCAACAACACTATTTGCCATATGAGCAGCATGTCCGGCAAGATGTACAGCGCCCATACCTAGGTCGCCGGCCGCACCTAACACAGATTTATTCCACCAGTGCGTACCTTTTACTTTACCAGTGCCACCGCCTGTGCCAATGCCGTCTTTAAGTTTCTTCTCAATACGTTTTAGAGTAGCATCGATTGACGCTAAAGCAGATACTGGCTTACCTTTCTTACCAGGAATTAAATCTGCCATCCCAATATGTTTTTTGAACATACCGTGCTTACTTAATTCTTCAACAGCGTGTTTCGTTGCGGTTACTGTTTCTTTTGCTTTAGCTTTGATTCTGTCTTTCCAACCAACCGCTTTATCATGCGCCGCTTCAAACAACCCTGAAGCAGTATTTTTAGCCATGCCAGTATGAGATGCAGCTTTATTCTTTAAATCTGCTTCTTTAACTGAGTCCTTAAAAGCTGTTGCTTTAGCATGTGCCTCATGTACAGCACCGTGAAACATCGTCTTAGCTTCTGATGCCTTATGCGTTCCAAAATGAAGCATGTCTTCAAGGGTATTCCTTACCCCACCAACAGCGGCGTGTGCACGATTATTAATTTGGTGATGTTCCGCAAAAGAATGCAAATCAGCCATCTTACGCTTACCAAAGTTCTTGAAAGCTTCAAACCTTGATGCGTTAGAATGTCCTTGCGCGTTTTCTTTCGATATTTGCTTAGCACGTTCCTTTGCTAACTTTAAATGATGTTCATAAACCGGACTATTTAGCGGATTGTTACCAGTCTGGTGTGCAAACGGTTTACCTTGATGACGCATAGCTTCTCGAGTTTCATGATCGAATTTCGATTGCATATTGCGTTGTTGCGTATTATGCTGAAACTGCTGATCGGCATGAGAAGATGGAGCGTGTAAACCAGCACTAGGACCTTGTGGTTTACGAGGGCCAAACGGAACCCTAGAACGTCTACGACGTCTACCTGGACCACTATCACCTTCATCTGCGCCAGACCCACTAGCGTACATCTCGCTAATTCCCTGCAAATTAACATAGTTGCCACTAGGTATTTTTAAACCCATTGATTCAATCAACTTAATATTACCACTATTAATAGCGCTAACATTAATGTAGTTTCTATCCTTATAAAGAATACCAAGCTTAATTAAAAGATCGCGTTCTTTCTTCGTAAGAGTAGCAACACTGATTGTGTCTTCACCGGTCTTAGTAAATCCCATTTTACTAAGATGCGAACCGTAACCAGCTGTATCATAGTCCTCAACAGTGGAACGAACATCTTCCATGTGTTGCCCGACATCTCTAAACATTTCACGAACATGATTCTCTTTATGACCAGCTTCATCGTTACCGAGATATTCGTTATAAGCAGAAATCCACGCAGCTGCATGTGGCTCTGCTTTACCTTGAAAATGTTTAGCATCAGTTAAATTACGTTTTGTGCCCGATATATTCTTAATGATATTGTTACGAACTAATTGTTCACCAATATGCTTACGTGCTTCTGGTGATAATTTTTTATTCTTGTCAACAGTATCAATTATTCTATCAGCGCTAGCTCTGATGTCCTTAACAGCGGTCTTGTTAACAATGCTTTCATGAATAGTTCTTCTAAGCGTTGTTTCCCCAACAAATTTATTTCGTGTGAAATCATAATGCGTAAGCTCAGATGGTTTGCCTGTACGCGTCATCTGCATTTCACGTAACATGCGTGCTAAATAACCAGGGATAATTTCAGTAATAGATTTTGCTATCTGCCTACTAAACGGAGCAGGTTGTTGCATGTCTTTAAGATTATCGCTCTTTAAACCCGTAGATGAAATAGTTGTGTTCTTAACAGCATCCCCAAGAAACTTAGCAACAGCATTTAGAACTTTACCATGTTTCTTTGGGTCCCAATTATTTGCTGTTTCTAATGCGGCTTGTTGCGCATCGTCGTGAAAATACTGTAACTTATGACCAACACGATGAATGCTGTTACCAACTTTCCCCTTAGTATATTTATTTATTAGTGGTTTTGCTTTCTTACCTAGAAAAGTACCTAGTGAACCAGATAATAAACTTCCGAAAAACGTCCCTGCCATATCACCACGTTCTTCATGCGGGTTATCTGCCATACTCGCCATACCACCAGCTTGATCTAAGTGATCAGCATATCCCATACCTTCTCTAGCGCCGTTGCTAAAGCCCGATAGCTTACCTTTAGCTTGGCGTAATAAACTATCAGTAAAGTCTTTAAAAAATGCTTTACGTTTTGCATCAATCTTAGCGCTAGCGGCGTTAATAAAGTTATTGCGTAAAACTTCTTTAAGGCGTTCAGATGTCTTTAACTTTACAAAATCAGGTAAGCCTGTATTCTTTGCAATAGTCTGATACTGAAGCATTGCGTTTGTATTAAAAACACGCATTTCTTCTAACGTGTCTTTTGCAACGTAGTAATGGCGGAACTGTAGTTCCAAAGATTTACGCTGAAAACCAGAATCTATTTTTTGCTGATAATTTGCTATCTGCTGAAGACTAATCCGCATAGCGTCCAGCTGCGACATTTGATCTTTATGTCTACTATGTTCTAGTCCAGTTTTAATGTTTTCTCTAGCTGTATCTCTGGCAGATTGTTTTAATGTTGTTTGCGTTTGTAAGTTAAAAATCTCACCTAGCTGCATGCGCAAAGCTGCATCGCGTTGTTCTTCCGGCGACATACTGCGATACGCGCTCTGTTCAATCTTTGTCCATTTCTTTATTTTCTCAGCAATGTTTTTTGGAATTGCCGAATCTGCTGCCGTGACAACTTTATCTGTTGTCCGTTTTATATCGTTAATTAGTGGTTTAATATCCCGAGCAGTATCATTGTATAGATTCTTAATGCCACTTGTGGACTTTCCAACAAAATCTGCTGCCGTACCATATCCTTTTGGAAGAGCAGCTTTAATTGCATTGGTAATAAAAGCCGAAGTAATAACGGACTTTTTTATACCTTTCGCAACTCCTATAGCAGTATGTGTTGTTGGCGATCGATCATTTTTAATCTTAGGTGCTTTGCTAAAATCAAGATTAGAAATATCTAACGATGAATCGAATCCAAATTGGTCTAATTCGAACTTTGTTTTATTAGCCATGTATTACCTCAAATGAGTTAAGCTTTAAGTGTCACTATTCATACTTTTAGCGTAATCTGTTTTAATTACAGAAAGGAAGCCTAATGGCACAACGTTCTGATATACCTTTTAACATAACTCTTTTGGAGCTTACACCCAATAAACTCCAAAATATGCGACCTGTTACTAAGCTAGATATCTTTGATGGCTCTAGTAATTTATTCAACCCAGATGGTTTGTTTTCTACACTTATTTTTGGTAAAGAAGGAGATGACAGACGGTTATTTCGTTTCTCTTTTATCGATATTAAGATACCTATTTTTCATCCAATAATCTACGAAGCAGTTGTTAAGCTTAAACGCTTGTATGGTGGTATTATTAACGGTACAGAGTATGTTACCTGGAATGAAGAACTAAAGAATTTTGAAAGATCTAATAATCTAGTTGGTAAAACAGGATTCAATTTCTTCCTTGAACATTGGGAAAATATAGAGTTTGAGCAAACCGGCAGTCCGTTACGCGAACAAAGCATTCTCATGATAAATAAATATAAGAAAGTTGCTTTAACGCCAAAAGTACTGGTTATGCCTGCTGGTTATCGAGATGTAGAAATAGGCCCAGATGGCCGCCCACGTGAAGATGAAATCAATAAACTTTACCGACAGCTACTAACAATAGCAAATACAATTTCTGAAAGTGCTGTAAAGACCAATGCCGAAATGCTAGACAGAGCACGGTATAACTTACAACTAACTTTTAACGAAATTTACAATACTATCAAAGCCATGTTAGAAGGTAAGAATAAACTCTTACTAGGTAAATGGGCAACCCGTGGTTTGATGAACGGTACACGTAATGTCATTACAGGAATGGATACCAGTGTATCTTATTTAGGCGCGCCAGGTACTGTAGGTTTTAATAACACAATCGTTGGGTTGTATCAGTTATTAAAATCTATTATGCCTGTAGCACGATATCATATTCGACATGGGTTCTTATCTAAAGTATTCACAGAAGTAGGAGCGCCAGCTAAGCTGGTCAATGTTAATACTTTACATTGTGAGGAAGTAGCTTTAAAACCACAATACTTCGATAAATGGATGACAGATGAAGGAATAGAAAAAGTCCTTACAAGTTTCTCAGAAGAAGCTATCAGGCATAAACCAATTATTATCGAAGGGCACTATCTTGGTCTTATTTATAAAGGACCCGATAACACTTTCAAGCTAATTCAAGATATAGACGAATTGCCATTGGAAAGAAATAAAGATGATGTACATCCATTGACGTTCTGTGAACTACTTTATTTATCTTGTTATACTGAGTTGAATAAATTTCCAATATTCATTACACGTTATCCTGTTACTGGTGTTGGTAGTATTTACCCTAGCAAAGCTTTTGTAAAGACAACAACAGTATCAGAAGTACGGTCAGAACTGAATGATCAGTGGGAACCAATGGATGCTGAACACACTGCTTATGAGTTCCCTATTAAAGATGGTGCGTTTGTAAATAGTACAATTCCACACAGTGCTAAATTATCACGACTAGGAGCTGACTTTAAGTAAAATTATTAAATTCTTTTCTAATATGTATACTATGTAGATACAACATAAGTAAATAACATGTTCGAAAAATATATCGAAGTAGAAGGTTTTTTTAGAATTCCTATTACCAGTAATGCTTACTCCATTAATTACCAGGGAGAGGTAAAAGGAAGTGACAACAGTATTATTCCCCACACCGTAGATGCTGATGGAAATTTATTAGTTTATGCGTGTTTGTGGAACGGGTATCAAAACTATAAAGTTGCAGTATTAGTTGCATTAACTTTTAAAAGAATTGCAGTTCCTTTTCATCACTGGCACCGAATAGATGTAATGTTTGTCGATGGTAATAAAAAGAACTGTCACCCAAGTAACCTAGTGTGGAAATTCCCAGAAGGCGGAATGCTTCATTATAAATTTTCAGATTACGCATACATACCAGGCTTTAGTAATTACGCTATTAATAAATTTGGCAATCTTATTAACGCGACCAGTGGTAGAGTATTGAAATATTTTTTCGATACAGGGTATGCTAGATATAAAATCACTCCAGATGTTGGTAACGATACATCAATAGGAAGACATAGATTAATTTGTCTTGCATGGCTTCCTTACACCGTTAATGTTGATTCACTTGTAACAAACCACATTAACGGAATACCCGGTGATGATAGATTAGAAAATTTAGAATGGTCCACAAGAAAAGACAATAACATTCACGCATGGAAAAATGGTCTACAAAATATAGACTCCACAGTTCTAATGCGTAATGTTGTTACTGGTGAAGTAAAAGAATTTAGAGGATACGTAGACTGCGCAGATTATTTAAACTTAAACAAAGATACAATTAAGTATCGTGTAAAAGCTAAAAATCAACCAGTGTATCCTGGATTTTTACAATTCAAACTTAAAACAGACGCGACGTCGTGGCGAGAAGTTACTGACCAAGAAAAAACAATTGATCGTAAACTTCATATTGGAGTACCTACTTCAGTTAAAACACGCAATATTGTAACTGGCGTTATAAATACATATTCCAGTGTGGCTGATTGCAGCAGAGCAACAAACTGCGCAGTTATGACTATACATTCTTATTTAAAAGATGAAAGAAATCACCGACCATTAAAAGGTTATGATTTTAAAATGGAAAATGATGAAACGCCATGGCCTGTGTATACAGAAAATGAAATAACTGTATACTTAGCTAATCCGGTTGGAAAAACAACTGGTGTAATAGTCACTGATACAAAAACAAATACTGAACAATTATTTACAAGTTATGCAAAAGCATCTGTTTTTCTTAATAGAGGAAATGGAATGATTATGCACGCTATTAGTAATAAGTCACTTATAAAAAACCAATATTTAGTAAAAAGAATTTAATATCAATCAGAGTCCTTAGGCCGAAATGCCTATGAAAATAAATCTCTTTAATTGCTGGAAACCCTCTAAAGTGTAATAGCTACAACGTGTGGTGAAAACCAGAGCGTGAATGCTTAAGAATATTACATTATACTGAAAGTTAATCGCGTTCAGTACTGCTTTTATTAATATTGTTTTATTAATAAACTGTGAGGCAACCGTGGATTCTAAGAATCCCTATAGCAACCAAGATCCTAAACCTCACAAGGGCATGGATAAGGCTCAACGACTATTCCGCAAGGAAGTAGACCGATCGGGAGATCCGTCGAAACGGGAGATATCTGACTGCTTTCTTACAATGAAAGTAAAAGATAAAGATATAGTCTATTCTTTACAGTGATGTAAAGTAACATATTACTATGAATATAAGTAATATGTAAGTGATGGCGATACTGTCAGCAGTAACGCAACGTACTCTGACGAAGCAGTTAAAGAAGTAGACGAGTACCTTACTAAAAAGAGAGCTTATGTTGGAACAGATGGTAGGTTTACTTCCAGCATAGACGTAGCAACAGTTGCTTTTGTTCTTTATAATCTAACAGATGGATAATTAAAATGAATCTTTTTTATGACATTTGGTATAGAAAATATGGCGTAAGAATAGCAGAGCACTTGATGAATCCACCATGTCCAAAAATGGATCTGTTAGATTTACCAAAGAGATCTATTTTACACTATGTATCAACTAGCCCAATAGTGATGGGCCCCGATCCTGACGACTTCTTGTTTCGTAATATTTCAAAACCAATTAACGTTGGTCATATTACTGAATTAGGAGATGAGAAGGGAATGCCAAGAAGGCACGCTATTAATCCAATGGGGCTAATAAGACATTTCCATAGTAAAAATCGTCGTTTTCGTTTTATGAAAACACTTGAAATAAGCACTCGTGATCCGAATACACTAGTTATTTATAATTACGGATTTCTTCAAGAAATGTATCGTTACCCACGTTCGTTTTATAGTGAGTATTATAAATGGTGGAATACACAATCAGCTGTGTGGAAAAATATAGCGGTAGTAACGGCGACTTCTGATAGAGAAAATTTCATTACTTGTAGATTGCCTACTGTATTACCTAGTTTACCAGATCTTCGGTTAGGATCATCTGGTATATCGCAACATGTCGTAAAGATCTTTAATAATCCTGATAGCTTAATGATTTTAGAGATTTATAAATGGTTAGGTGATAATAGAAAAACTTCTGTTTTATCACACGTGCCTGATGGTGAAATGAATAAGGTTAATTTAATATTTATTGAATCTAATCGCTGGTTTGCCATTAACCTGGGTAAATTAAATTCATGGCGCATTGCTACTGAAGAAGAATTGGAAGAAGATCCAGAAGCAAATATAAAGGGCTTAACGCCGTCTCAAATTCAGAAACGTTTCTTACGTTTGATGATGGCTTTGTTTCACGCGCGCACTGTTGCTTCGCCGGATGTTACAGATGAAGTTCAGCGGGATAAAGAAAATACTCCTGTTGATATTAAATCTGATATTACGGTTACCGCTACTGATTCTTCCGATAATAGCGTATCTGTACAAACAGCCCCTAATGCTTCGCCTGTTATTACACAAGCAACATCATTACCTGTTATTAACAGCGCTACAGGTGCTGTAGAATTGAAGCAAACAGAGAACCCGCCACCTAGTGAAGTAACTTACGATCCACTACATTCTGATCACGCTGACGATACTGGTGCCGATATAACGCATAGTGCAGAATTAGATGCTCGGTTAGATGAGGACTTAGCAGAACTAGAAGCTATTTCTAGAGCACATGTCGGATCGCATAACGACAGCACAACGAGCCATCATGAAGATATCATTATTGATGAACCTGTAACACTAGAAGATGGTGTAATGAAGGTGTGTGATCGTTTAGCAGATATTGGTCGTTTATCAGCTGCAGAGTATCGACGTTATGAAACGTTATCAAAGTCTTATAGAACAATCGTTTCGCCAGATGGCAAGACGACGTTAGATAAGTTTATTGATATTAAGCCAAAACAACTAGCTATCGAATCAGTAACTACGATTGCCGACAAACAAACTATCCATGATAAGAGTATGTTGAAATCGAGTTTACATGATTTTGATCGTCTCTACGTTACTGATATCATGCCTCGAGATGTGGCTGGTATGGTGATGAATGTTCAGAAGGCCGGGATCGCAGTAACGGGCTATGAGGTAGAACGTGAAGATAGTGTTTTAGGTTCGTATGACAAACATAAGGTTAGAATTACTCCGGTAGACGGGACAACATCTACGATGGAGTTTAAGTTACCCGTAATAAAAGAAGACGGTACTTATTCGGTGAATGGTATCAAGTACTCTTTACGTAAACAACGTGGGGATTGAAAGCCATTGTTATATAGGTTTTATTACTGTATGATAAAAAGGCTACAATGAACAAAGAAACATTTTTAAATAAATTAAGAAATAAAAGACCATCCGTTTTATAAACAAACAACTATGATCTTCTACCAGAAATATTTCTAGCTCATGATAAGTTAACTATTACGTGTCTAAGACACGGGTTATTTTATCAGAAAGCGTGTTCACATTTAGCTGGGTGTGGGTGTAAAAAATGTTTTATAGAAGAACATAAGAAAACTACAGAAGAATTTATAAAAGACGCTAAGTTAATTCATGGTAATAAATACGATTATAGTAAGGTTAAGTATAACGGCAATAAAGAACATGTAGAAATAATTTGTCCTACGCATGGATCGTTTTGGCAGAAACCAAACGGTCATCTTTCGAATAAAGCCGGTTGTCGTATTTGTATGGAATCAAAAGGTGAGAAAGCTGTCGAGTTATGTTTAAAAAACTTTAATATTGAACATATTAGAGAATTTAGATTATCACCATCTCTCCTAAGAAGTGATTTCTTTTTACCTAAGTTAAACATTCATATCGAATTTAATGGTTTGCAACATTATAGGCCTATCGATATTTTTGGTGGCGAAGAAGTTTATTTGAGAACAAAAGAAAACGATGAATTAAAAAAGCTTTTTATTAAAGCTCGAAAAGAGTATTTAATCGTTTTAACTTATCTACATCTCAAAAGTGATTCTGTAGAAAAAGAACTGGTAATGAGACTTAAACAAATTTATCGTTATTGGTTTGTTGTTGATGGAAAATTACAAGTCTTTAGAAATGCCCTTGAAGTTTACGATACGTTTAAGCTCCCAAGTGGTGTCCTCGTTAAAGACATTGTAAAAGAACTGGAAAAAAATATTAATAATTTCCACGTCTTATTCTAAATTTAATTTATTTTTGTACGTTCATTTACCGGTCCCCGTATCGTAGTAATACGGTACAACAAAACCTATCTAACTGCGGGAAAACGTCTATAATTTTAATAACTACTACTTACAGGTGGAAACACACTGTAATACTCAACCCAGTAATGGAAGTGTTGAGAATAGTAAAAACGTTATTAAAAGACATAATCCGCAACGAAGCTCCTAAGTATTTATTTTAATATACGGAGTGTGTTCAGAGGCCATCGAAAGCTATTGCAAATCATCGCATAATAACATCTGTGTAAAATCAGATGGTTGCTATTAATTTAGTAATTAAAGCAAGTAGAGTAGGGATTAATAGTCCCGAAATGGTAGGCATCCTAACAAGTAATGTTGAGGATGATGATATGGTCCATTTAATTGGAATGCTTCCAATTCGTAAGACATCGCCAGATACGGTAAAGCTTACTAGTTACTACGGTACAGTGTTTGTTAGTCGTAGCGAGAAACGCGTTAATGACTCTGGTACATGGCTTCGCAATCAGATTGTCGCTAAAGGACTAGATCCAACAGATGACTCAGTAACAAGTATGCACCCTGGTACAGTGTTTGATAATTTGTTTGATTGTCCTAAACTTTACAGCACGTTAGCGCTAGGGTTCCGTGGTTTTACATTAACAGCCGAACGTCCAGATGTAAAACGACCAACGCCAAGTAACATTGCCTTTAAAGAAAAAGAGCCAGAAGAAGATATCAGTAAATGGGCTGAAATAAAACATCAGTCTGTGATGTCTCAAAATAATGCTGTTCCTAAGCAGAAAGTAGCATTTGATCCACAGCAAATTCGCGTCGATGAAGCCTACACGTATACATTTGCTTTACAGTTTGATCACACGAGACGCGAAGCTCTTTACGGCAGAGAATCAATAGCGATCTATGAAAAAGATGGATCAATCATTATTGGGCACGCTGTTAATTCAGATGGCGTTCAACGAGAAAGCGATGCGTTATTAGTTCTAGATAAGAATGATTTTATCTACATCACAGCAGACGGTATTCTTCAACCATTCGGCACGATTGAGGAATTGCTCGGCCTTGATATAGATAAAGAACCAATTGATTTTGCTGAGGCAAAGGTGTTAGGTCGCACCATTCCAATTGGTATTATTCTTGGGTATGAAATTGGTTTGGATAGACTAATTAAGTTATTGAAAGTAAACCCACGTAGAGTACCTGCGGGGACTCGTGTTAACTTAATGCCAAATGAATATCCTATTGTATTTAGTGATGAGACTTTAGTGTTCCAAAAAGACAATAAAGAAGCATCCATGATACTGGCTGGTTTTAATGAATACCATAAAGTTATTCGTCAGTATAGTGTTCACGAATTCGACAAACGTGGTATTTATTTAAATGTCTTAGAGAACAACGGCGCTAGCGCTCGTTATGTTCGTGAAATTGATTTGTTATACCAGATGTATATTGATCCCATTACACGTGATTTGTTAATAGAAATGAAAGAGCCGTTAAATTTCAGAGATCTATTAATTCGTAGCTGTCAGATGTTGTTAAATGATAAACATCCTGATGAACTTGATTCGCAGTACATGCGTATTAAAGGTTACGAGCGTATGGCGGGGGCTGTCTATGGTGAAATTGTAAGGGCTATTCGTGGACATAATGGTCGTATAGGAAAATCAAAAGTACCAATTGATTTGAATCCCTATGCTGTATGGAAAAACATTATGCAAGATCCATCCGTAGCATTAGTTAGTGATATAAATCCAGTTCAGAATCTGAAAGAAATGGAAGCAGTAACATTTGCTGGTACTGGTGGTCGTAATAGTCGCAGTATGACTAAGAACGCACGTATCTATCACGCTAACGATATGGGTACAATATCTGAAGCTACTTCGGATAGTAAGGACGTAGCGGTTAATACGTACTTATCAGCTGACCCACAGTTCACTTCATTACGTGGAATGTCTCGCCGATACAAGATTGGGGAAACTGGAGCTACTGCGTTAATATCCACCACAGCTTTACTTTCACCAGCTTCAGATAGAGATGATTAACAGATTGTTTTGAATTAAAATAAAATTAACACACTATAATATGTTGAATATTAAGGAGTGTTAAATGTATAACCATGAATTAAAAGAAAGTATTGATTTTCCTGGTTATTATGAAATACCAGGATACTCGAACTATGTAATTTCTATTGATGGTCGAGTAATCAATAAAACTACACGCATTAATTTGGAAGGTAGTAGAAATCCTGATGGCTATGTAAATTACCGGATATTTGGTGATGATAACTATACCCTAACATGGGGAAGACATCGTTTACTGTGTTATGTTTTTAAACATCCCGGCGTAGACATAACCTCACTTGTTGTCAATCACATTAACACCGTTAAAGGTGATGATTGGTTAGATAATTTAGAATGGACTACTTATCAAGGAAATGCGGAACATGCTGGTGCAATGGGAATTACACCAAAATGTATTCCTATTTCGGTTAGAGATATAGATACTGGGAATATTAGAAAATTTCCAAGTATTATTGAGTGTGCTCGTTTTATGGGTATGTCGAAAGATGCAATTAATTATCGTATCTTTGTTGGTGAAGAAAGAGTGTTTCCTGAGCGAAAACAGTATCGCGGATCACACTCTAATGAACCATGGATAATTCCTATTTCAGTTGAGCAAGCTCTTTTGCAGAATAGCACTTCCAAAGCGATTAGTGTTCGTAACGTACTTACTGGTGAAATAGCAACATATAACCAAATGAGTGAGTTAGCTAAAGACTTGGACATTGCGTTACCGACGCTTTCTCAATGGATACGTCGCGAAGATCAACCTGTCTTACCAAATTTTATTCAAATACGCTGGGCGCATGACTTAACACCATGGAGAGAAGTTATTGATCCATATTTGGAGTTAAATAATTTTTCATGTAGTCGGTGCGTAAAAGTAGTAAATAATGAAAATGGTGAGTTTAAAATATATCCTTCCGCTGTAGAGTGCGCGAAGTGGCACAGGTTGACAACAACTGCACTTAATTATCGTCTTAAATCGAATGGTGAAAAAGTTTTTTCTGATGGTTATAGGTACGGATATTATCCGTATTAATTTTAATAAACAATCTAGGTCTCATTGAATAGTAATATTCAATGAAATTCTTTTTAATTGGCGGGAAGTCCCTTAGAGCTTTATCTACCAAACTAGTATAGGAAACTGACTAGCGGCCAGAATAATTACCTGGGTACGGTAACAAAGATAAAGATTGGGTAATCCGCAGCGAAGCCTCTAATGATCGGAAACGATACGAGGAACGTTCAACGACTATGGCCTTATCAGCCAGTACCTAGGAAGCCCTGGGGAAATAGAAGACATCCTACTTATTCTAAGAGGATGAAGATATAGTCTGCTCCTACATGAAAGTGTAGGCGGGTGTCTTAACACACCGGGTGAGGAGAGTAAAGCGACCTCACTGGACAAAAGGCCCAAACGGGTAAATTTTGCATCGGTTCAAGCTAGTCACGTCGTGTCTTGTATAGGTTATGCGCAACCGCAAATTCGTACTGGTTACGAGCAAGTGTTACCTCACAGGACAAGCGATCTGTTTGCTATGACCGCAAAGAAACCTGGTAAAGTAATTTCTGTTTCAGAACACGGTATTATTGTTCAATATGACGGAGATGAAAAACCAACTGGATATGAATTAGGTAGACGTTTTGGTAATGCTGCTGGTTTAGTGATCCCTCATTCTGTGAAAACAGATATGATCCCTGGTCAGGTATTTAAAACAAGTGAGCTTATTTGTTATAATACAGGTTTCTTTGAAAAAGATCTTTTCAATCCAAACGATGTTGTTTGGAAATCTGGCATTATGGTAAAGACGGCGCTAATGGAATCAAACGCCACACTAGACGATTCCTCTGCTATTTCTAGAAGAGCAGCTAAGTTGTTATCTACGTCAACAACAAAGGTAAAATACATTGTTGTTAATTTTGATCAAAGTATACGTCGGTTAGTCAAACCTGGTGATAAGGTGGAATCTGAGAGTATTTTATGTGTAATCGAAGATGCTATTACAGCTGAATCAGGTCTCTTTGATGAAGAATCATTAGATACATTACGTATATTAAGTGCTCAAACACCACAAGCTAAAACGATTGGTAAAATAGAACGGATTGAGGTATTTTACAACGGAATGATTGAAGACATGTCGGATTCATTGCGTAGTATTGTAACTACTTACGATCGTGAATTCTCTAAGCGTAATCGAGCGGCTGGTAAAACAGCCTATACTGGTTCCGTAGATGAAGGTTTTAGAATCGAAGGTGATCCGTTATCGTTAGATACGTTAGCAATTAAAGTATACATCACAGGTGAAGTTCCTGCTGGTGTAGGTGATTAAAAAATATAGTCCATTTGATTAGTAATGTTCAAATGAATTTTCTCTAACTGCTGGAACCCCCTAAAGCTGTTTCACCACTGCGAGTCGAAAGACAAAGCCATGGTCTAAAAACGAAACGGATATTACAATGGGCAACCGTAGGATCTAAGATCCTCTTTAGCAGCCAAGTTCCTGTAAAATGGAAAAGGTTCAACGATCAACCGCTTACCACGGTGTAGAGTCCAAGTGGACAGAAATGGGAAACATCCTAACTAGAAATAGAGGATGAAGATATGATCTGCTCCTACATGAAAATGTAGGCGGGTGTCAGTGCACACCGGGTTAGTCTAACGAACTAATTGGACAAAAGGAAAGGCGTGTTCTGTAATCAAATGAAAACAGTTTTTGGCACAATTCTGAATGACGACATCACTACCGAATCCGGTGTTAAAATAGATGCCATATTCGGTGCTCTCAGTATACAAAATCGTATTGTGTGTAGTCCAGATATTATTGGAACAACATGCACTTTACTTAACGTCATTAGCGCTAAGGCGTGTAAGATATACAAAGGTCAAAATTAAATGCGACGTAATAGTTATTTTCATAGGAAAACATCATGGGTTTAAATAATCAAGATTCAGAAAGAACTTTAGTAACACTAGCTAACGCTAATGAGTTAGTAGCTAGCGTGGCGCAGGGTGTATTGGGTAACGAAGTAGCGGACACTTTAAACGGATCTCCGTTATCCCGTTCTATTATTTACAACCTAGCACAAACTTGTTTTCAACGAAAAGTAACGCCTTATTTGGGAGAAATTTAATATGTTGAACGTAGAAGCTCTTGATAGTGCGTTAACTCTCACTCAGATTTTGGATGAACACAACATAGTTCTTACTCCAATTGAAGGCACACCACTGGACACGCTAGTGAAAGCGACTCGTTCTGATGCGCGTATTGCTTTTTCTAGTACAGAAAAAACGTCTGGTGTACCTGGCGTAAAAGTAGAAGGTGTGGGCAGTCCTAATGTTAAGATGATTACATACATGGCCAATGCTAAGAATGAAGCATTTGGAACATCTGCTCATGACGAAGTATTGGACAATACAACACTGTTAGTTACAGAAGCTGTTAAGCGATATATCTTGTTTGCAAAAACGGTAGTTGCTCCGGCTGTTGCTGATCTGGTATCACGAGTTCATCGTGAGTTAAGTCTGACTACGCCATCTTCTTTATTGGGTATGGAGGTAATCACTTACTCTCCTCCTGCTCCGTTGTTAAACAGTGCACTAGAAAAATCAGTACGTCGTTTTGAAGAAGAACCATTCAACACACCACCGCTAGCAATGAAGTTACCGCTCATTACAGTGGAAGAAATGTTGAAGCTGATGAAGACAGGAACTAAGAATCTTAATGACGCGATTGATGAATGGGCATCTGTAAAAGGAGATAGTTTCTTCATTCGTATTTGGACTCATGTGTTCCAAATTAAACAAGCGGAGTTAAGTGAGAAACAACAACTTCGTTTTAACACATTTACAGAGTGTCCTGCTGAAGGCGTTGATAATGCATTAGCTATCTATCTATTAGCTAACGCATTAGCTGATAAGCCTTTGCCAGAAACAACAATGGGCCTAAATGCATTTAATAATTTGATTGTCGAATATCGCAATCAAGCCGGTTCTCGGTTATGTCGTGCTATTGACGATCATGATAGTTCTTCAAAGAATAAAATTCTTGTTAAATCTGTACAAGGAACTAAAACAATTGTCAATAGCGACGTATATAGTAAATGGATTCAGGACGGTGGTGAAAACGAAATCTTGTTTGGCAACACGTTAACCGGGGTTCCAGTTTGTACTGTTTCTTCAATCAATGATAAAGCTATCGAACTGAAAACGTTATGGGCGCGCCATTCGTCTATTACTTCTGTAACAGAAAGCAATCGTCGTTTCACTAGAACGAAGCACATTCTTACAAAAGAGTTTGATCGTCAACTACGTGACCTGGATGAAGTAAAAGAACCTTTGCCAGATAGCAGAGATAACATTGTAAGACGTTTTTCTAAAATGTTAGAGGCTGCTCGTGAAAGCGAATTAGATGACCTGTGGGATTTGTGTTTAAGACTCGTTTGTAATGCACGTTTCTTTCACACAGATGCGGAACGTATTCTTTCTGGTATTGAACGAATTAAGAAAGAAAATCCAACAATTGACGTGCGTGAAGCTGCTGCTGTTAGTGTGTTAGAATATATAGCGTATTGGGTCAGCACACAGTTTCGTGTTACAGTACTCAAATAACTTAAGGTAGGTATATGAATCCCAAAGAACTTATTCGTGATGCAGATAAGGTACATGCTTGTTTAGAAGTTTTAGAAGATAGGTCTGTGCGCGCTAAACGTGCTGTAAAGATTTATATACCTAGTCGATTTGCTGAAAGAGGCTTAGCCACAATTGGCATTGAAACACACATTGTTGGTATCTATGCGATTACTTGCGAAGACAAGTATTACGGTGTGTCTCTTGTTAACGCAATGATTCGCATAGAACCTACTTCTACAATGAAGGTAACGTTTAATGAAGATGAATGTTACGAGTTTTATTTTGAGCCAGGTAGTACTGTATTTTCTTCAATCGATCTCGTTAAAACAGATATATTAGTTTACAAAATATTTGATGAAATTGCATCTAAAGGCCATGTGCCGTGGTATGTTGGCTATCGAGAACTTGGGTTGCTATTAGATACTGCAAAGAAACATGCTGGCGCTGGTATCGGGGAAACACACGAGGTGATGGAATTAATTGCTTCAATGATTTCTCGTAACTCTGAAAATCGTCATGAGTATTATCGTCATTCTGTTCAAACTCTTGATGAATTAGAAACTAATCCTCCTGCGTTTATTGGCTTACGCAGTGTTCAATATGCGGCTACTAACACTACCAATAAATTACTTGGTAGTTATTTTGATGAAGGGTTGGTTTCTTCTCTTGTGAACCCGACCGAAAGAGTGGAAAGAATCGAATCCATTATTCGAAGGTGATGGAAGTAAATATATAGTTTAAGGAAAATACCATGGCTTTAAATTCTGTTACATTTGCATGTACTTCACTAGTTGGAGTAAATAAAGTAGGCGAGCTTAAAAAGAATGCCAAAGGTTATTATCCGATGGTAGTTGGTGCTTTAAATGTATTCAACTCGGCTGGGCAACTATATGTCTACGAACAAGCCAAAGATTTATTTGAAAGTTCTAGTCAGTTTCAACGACGTGTAGCGCGCGGGTCACTGCGAGGCGAAAACGGACACCCTAGGATGGACCCTAATCAGTCTGTAGAGTCGTTTGCGAATCGTGTCATGACAATTGTCGAGAATAGAATTTGCTGTCATCACGCATCGATTACGCTTGATTACAACAACATTAAAGATGCTAATGGTAAACCGGTCATTGCTATTATTAGCGAAGTATGTCCTTCTGGTGAATTAGGGTATGTCCTTGAAAAAGAACTAGCTAACCCAAATGAGAACATATGTTTTTCTATTCGAGCATTCACTGATGACTTCCGTCAAAATGGTGTTTATAAACGAGCACTTCGAAACATTGTAACATTCGATCATGTAAACGAACCAGGCATTAGTGTGGCTGAGAAATGGAAATCTCCTGCCCTTGAGAATCTTCTTGATATGAGTTTTTCTCGTGGCGTTATAGAGCGCAGTTTTAAAGAACAATCACTTCCTGGTTTTTCTCGTGAGTCTACTCATTTGAGTGCGGATGAGTTATATGCTAGTTTAGGGTGGTCTGCCTTAGATAGTTTCGATACTACTAAAAAAGCTGCTTACACGGAATGGTAAAAAGCAGAGGCTGGGGTAATACTCAGCCTCTATGCCGCATTCTAAAAAAATAAACACATATATCACTAAGGTGAGCAGTGTAATAAATAAGAACAGAATTACTCTGTAGTAAACAAATACTGGTTAAAAATAACCGGTATGCATCTCTTCTATGTGTAACTTACTTTAAAAGGATTTCAAAACTATGAGCAACAAAGAAGCCGTACTTGTTTTTAACAAGAACCGTTATCAGCTTGACCGTTTAATTCTGCTTGGAAAAGCAGGGTCTACGATTGCAGTTGGTGTTGCTGATATTAATCCATTTTCTGAAACAAAAGAAATTAACCCAGATCACGTAGTTACAATAGAGAATTCAAATGAACCTATTGACTTCACTGGCCCGCTCTATTTTAAACAACATGGTAAGTACACTGTTATCATTGGTCAGAATTATGTTACTGAGGCGATTAAGTCAGGCAAAGCAATGATTAAAGGACGTCTTATTTCCACCCCAGCTTTAAAGAGCGTTCGCATTAATCCAGAACAACCAGTGCCCGTAGCAGTCATAGCGCCAACTTATCCTCCAGCATTTTCAAATCGACCAAGATTTGAAGATAGAAGAACACCACGTGAATTTAATTCTGGTAGTAACTTCAATAGAAAATAATTTTTATATTTACACAAAGAGGTCGTCATGGATAATGTAGTTGCGCAACAGCAAAATACTCCGGATGTGCAGGGAGCTTCACGCAAACGTTCTAAAACAAAAAATAAAAAACCAGTTAATAAAACAATAGATACGAGTAGTGCGGTAATTTCTCTTTGTGATGTTCGGTACGTTTACGATCAAATAAAAATCGTGAGTAAGTTCGCAAAAGAAATTGAAGTAGATATTAACGATCTTGTTCTTGATACAGTCATAGAACCAGAAAACATGGCCAGTCATGTTTACGCGGACATTTTACGTGTTGTTCGACATGATAAAAAATATCATATCCTAACTGGTGGTGATTTATACTTAAAAGCATTAGCTGATGAGTCAGCAACAACGGTTAGCGTTACTTTGGTATCTGTTCCAGCGCTCGGTAGAACTGAACTTCCTCCTAAACCTCTGACAAAAGAAGAACTCGAAGATAAACTAAAGAACAGTGGTTTATTAAAAAGCGAGCGACATACGGCTAAAACAAAACAACAATTATCGGTTATTGATAATTTGAAGAATTCGCCATTGTCTGATAAACGAGAGCCGAGCAACGATGCTATTAATAAACAGAATAGCAATTTCGGAAATATCTTTAAGAAATAAATAGATGGATTTGTCTGAGTCTCATCGGCTATTGTTAGCATATAACAATAGTGATATTGCGAGCGTCAATACGTATACGTTTGCATTACATCAGACACGTCGATCTAACGACGTTTAACGTAGTTTTAATAATATACTTTAGTTAATTAAAAGGAAATACTATCATGTCGGAAAATAAGAAGCCAGAATTAAAGCAAGAAACAATCGATCTAGCCAAATTGATCAAAGAAGCAATTACTGTCGATGCAAAGACAGGTACGACTGCTATCGCAGCTGATATCTATGCAAGGACATTGCCAGAAACAATTACAATTAATTCGATCCAAGAGATTAACGCTCATAACTCCATGTTCCTTGCGGCTGCTGGGCTGGCATTCACTGAGTCGGTTATTCCTGTCTTGAAGAAACAGAAGACAATTGATGACGCGAAGATTGAAATTCCTCTGACCGGCAAAGATACGCTCGGCTTTCATTTCGTACGTAGTGCTGAAGTCCAAGCACAACCAGGTGTAAAGGATAGTCCAAAGACAACCGCTTATGGCCTGCTGACTGCCAAGTGGGAATCAAAGGGGTTGAAGAACAAAGGCGAGTTCAAGAAGGTAAAAGAAATTGCTGCTGCTGCTGCTGCAAAAGCACTTGCAAATTCCTAAAAATAATAAGCATTAAAGACAATAAATATCCCTAACCAGACGTTAAGTTTGGTTAGGGATATATTCCTTTTTTTATTTATTACATAAAGGATATGAACATGGCTGATGAAGACAAAAATAATGAAGCTGTACTGAAGTTTAGTGTAGACGCAGAAGCATTAGGACAAGTTCTAATGGCACTAACAGGACCTGGTCATTTAATTCGAGAATTACAAGCAATAAGGAATTTACCAGACAATCCTATTTCGACATTAATAAGCCAGTTCAACGAACAAACAAGACTGCATAACGCTATTAACACTAGCGGATGATATGCACTATACGGAGAGTAAACTCTCCTTCTTTTTTTTATTTAAAAATAAGGTGAATAAAAATGGCTTTAATTAATGTGCTGTGGAGGTCTGACACAGATCCAATATGGGCAGAGCAGCCTCTTGCTGTAGGTAGTGTTATAGTCCCTAACACTGGTGGTGCTATACCTAGTTTAAAAAGTCCTGGAGTATCTGAAGGTGAATTTAAAACATGGGGTTACGCAATTGTAATTCAAGTAAGCCCACTTATTTGTGCTTCGGATCTAGGTGATATGCGTTGGGCTAATTTTGATATTAGTAAATTTACAATTGTAGGTAAAGCTAACGCGGATGCTTTAGCAACAGCAATGCAACGACTAACCAGTTAATAAATAGAGAGGCTAAACACCTCTCTATTTATTACGTAAAAAGGATTTTAAAATGTACGATTTCAAACAACTAAAAATTGAAATTATTCTTGCCACTACGCCTGAAGGTGAGATAGGATATAAGAACACTATCCCATGGCGTTTAAATGGCGATTTAAACCGCTTTAAACGGCTCACTATGGGCAACATAGTTATCATGGGTAGAAACACCTATGAATCGCTTCCAGCGCCTTTAGAGGGTCGTACAGTGATTGTAGTATCGGAGACATTAGCAAAAAACAAATATGATCCTGAACTGGGGAACAGTATTTGTTTTGTTCCTTTTTTAGAAACCGCACTTGTTCTGTGTGATGGTATTGCAAAACAAAGGAAAGTGTTTATTGCCGGAGGCGTTAGATTATACGAAGAAGCATTGACGTTACCAAATACAATTGTACATCTTACTACTGTGTATAAGAAATCAGAAAACGGATACGATGCACAAATTAAAAATTTTAATCTTTCTAATTTTGTATTAACAGATGAGCCAAAAGTTGTTTATGAAATAAACAGACAAACACATATGCTTAATATCAGCCACACGTACTCGACATATAAGTCTAAAGGACTGCATTTAGATGAACAAGCAAATAAACGTATGGACAATGCAAATGTCATCATGGAGGGTGGCTAAAGCGCAGGGTATTGAAATACTTGACATTACAGCAAAAAATAAAATTAACGAACATTTTGCGCCATTCTACAAAGATGTAATGGAATATAAAAATGGTCAAATTAATGAAGAAGAATATACGCAGCGCTATATGAGTAAAATGCGTTTATCCTTAAGACAGAATCCTGCATTGTGGATGAAGTTAAAAGAATATGAAAATGTAGCAATAACATGTTTCTGCCCAGCTGGTGACTTCTGCCATAGAATTTTATTTAGCAACATAATGACTCTATATCTGAATCGCGAAGAGATAGATGTGAATCTAAAAGGAGAATTAAAAAATGAGCTTTACAGTTGAAATGAGCGATTTTATAGCAAATACTTTACAGATATCTGCTGCCGGTGGTTTTATTGTTAGTGTTAGTTCTAGTGGTGAATTTATCTGGGCTGATAATGCTGAAGAATTAATTAATGATGACGAACATTGGAATAATGCAGAACACATAGCTTACTGGCAACCTATTCTGAAAGCTCTATGGGAATTAAAGAAGCTAAAAGAAGAAAAGAAAAAAGGATGGTTCTTAAGCTCGGAATCTTTATCAGCAGCGAAAGTTAATGAGATAGTTAATTGTATCAGCGCAGCACAAATGTCACGACGCTCAGTTCAAGTAAAGTCAGATTGCGCTGGCGAGGTTTTAATGTCTTCAGGTAACTGGATTAAAGATTTAAAAGAAGTATAGATGTGAATCTTAAAGGAGAATTAACAAAAATGAACCTAACTCAAGAAGAATGGATCAAACGTGTAATGGATGCTGGTATATCAAACGCAGATTACGCTAATATACTTTGGTTAGCATATACTGACGACGGTGTATGTGTTAAAACACCAGAAGAAGTTGCTGCAATAGCAATGAAAGATCGTCCTCAATTCAAACAAAATAAACCATCTGATAGAGTTGAATATAGTAGTTTTACTGTAAATAGAATTTCTATCTGTGGAATAGTAACATCTAATTCTATTGGCGAAATCGTTTGGAGTGATGATGCGGAAAAGAAAATTAATGATGACGCATATTGGAGTACAGATATTCTCTGTTGGCGGCCTATAGTAAAAGTTTTATGGGAAGCTAAGAAAGCCAAAGAAGAAAAGAAAGAAGGCTGGTTCCTAGATAAGAATTTATTATCAGAACCAGAAATAAAACATTTGAACAGTTGTTTAACTTCGGCTAAATTATCTAAAGATACACAAACAAGAACACATTATGATGGTCAAGATAGTTGGTATCGTACTGATTGGATTCGACATCTTACAAAAACTTAGACGGCATAGAGAGACAGGCTTTTGACCTGTCTCTCTATTATTCCGGCTTAGTATTTTAAACCTTAATTGCTTGTGCACCAACAGCAGCTGCTTCAGCTGTGTAAGACGCACTTGTTGCCAATATATCAGCAGTGATCGATTGTACAAACGCTTGACGCAGTTGTGGGTTAGCGCCAGTAATATTGATACCGTCTAACAACTGCTGAGCGAATGCATCAACACCCAAACTATACTGCGCAATCCCAGAGAAATTCACGTCGTACGTAGGCGTGTCACCCTGTGTTGTTAAATCACGTTTACCAGTAACTTCACCTGTGCCGATAGGCCACATGTTTGTTACCAACCAAGATTTCATCACTGTGGTGTGTGTTGGATCTGGTTCAATGAAAATCATGGTAGCCGAATACATATCAGCCAGCATGTCACTAGGTTTTACAGCCAAAGTAGCGATGTTAGGATACTTTGTATTTGGGTCCATCATCAAGTTGGTAATCCAACCACGAAGGAACGATGCAACAGGCATACCGTACTTTTCACCCCAGCGGAAAACAACGTTAGAACGTTCTTCCTTAACATCTGTAAAGTCTTCCTGCATTTGTCCACCGCCACCTACTGGCGTTTCTGCTTTGTCAACTGTTAGACTGGCATTCAGACCATCGATGGATAAAGGATGCAGCTCTACCAACGCACGTAAGGTGCCTATCCAGTAATTTGGATTTAACAAGTAGTTAAATCCAATTGGAGCTTCTACTAACAAACAAATCAAATTACGACGAACGTAAGCTTGGTTACTTACCCAGCCAGCTAAGTCTGGAGCGTACCCCATCTGACCGCCGTTTTGCAAATCGATCATCGGACTATTATGTCCGGCATCGAAAGCTGTGCCTGGTTTCAAAATTGCATTAGCTAAGCGTGCCATGTGTATTCTCTCTAAATGAAAGGTAGTTAAAAGTAACACACATAGGAAAGTTAATTCCCTATGTGTGTATAACTAATTTTTTTGTCTTGTTAAGACGTTGTTAAATCACTGATTCTATAACTAACAATAGAGAGAGTCATCACCGTTTTCATATTTGGCGCGTATATGTCGATAGGAAGCGTCCAGCTATATCCGCGTTGGCTATCTGACGCACTAATGTAAGCTCTCGGGATAATAGTGAAACGACCATCAAAACGTCCGGTAGTGGCATCTATTACGAATTGATTAACGCGCTCGATCAATTGTGTATCTGTTAACGAAGACTCACCAGAGAATTGACGACGGCAACGATCACCAACTTTTTCCAATTCAACACAAGCCATCATTGTGAAAAAGCTAGTCAGCACTGCTGTATCATTAGCGTAAACAGTCTTCAATGCTGGGAAGTATAGCGTACGACGTTGGAATGACTCAACCCAATTTAAACCATTACTCCAGTCTGTATTTCGAACAGTAGCTGGCGTAAAAGTCACGTTCACGTTAATGAACAACTGCACTTGACTCAACGGTGCCATATCGAAACTGAAACCAGGTTTCCAAATACCATTTCCTGCGCCCATATACTGCGCTGCTTTGTAAGCAATTTCAATTGTCAACGGCAATGGCTTACTATATAAACTATTCAAGAATGTACCAGAACGACCAATGATCATTGCACGAACAGTATTAGTACCATAGTAATCCGATTCCGGATACATCTGACAGTAGGACAGCAATGCTAAAGCTAGTGAAGATTCTTGCGCAGCTGTCAATTGTGGCAGCAGAACATCGTGCGTCGATAGAACAATTGCGGTATCTTTACGAATCGCTATAAAGCTGGTAATTGCTTTCTTAGTAGCGATTGGGAACCCAGAGTCATAGAAGATCGATTCTGGATAGCGCGCTATGTCCTGCAACACACTGTTTGGGTCAGCGTATTCGGAAATTGCTGTTGCAACTAGCGTAGCAAACAATTCTTCATTCATTGTACCGTCGTCACCACCACATGCGTACAAGTTCGAATTTTGAGTAAACACAGTGCTATTAGAAGCGCCAGTTACTACCTGATACGAGAAGTACGGAACGCCAGCTGACGAAGCACCACCAAGGATATTAAAACGATATTGCTCGTTGGCGACACCGGTAAAATCAGTAAATGCATTAGTCGAAATATACGGTTGTTCTGCTGCGTAGAACATGTTTAAGCATGTCAAAATTTCAGCATCGTACAATTTAAACTGACCAAATGGTCCGTACTGTGGTGGAGAACTTGGATCAAGAATACTCTGATACGCGTTAATAAATACATCGCCAATATACATTTGTTGTGTCGTAGTCGACAAACGTGTATTTGGTTTTAAGCAGCAATCAACGTATTGCATTGCGTCTAACGTTGGTGTTACCGTCGAAGTGCTCAATGAATCAGCACGCGACACACACGCCATACGTAACGGATACACAAACTGATCCAACAGACTAGGATCAATAGAAGGACTGGAGTTAGTGGTTGGTGCCCACAAGACTAAACCTTGGTTATTACCGTATTCACCGAAGTTACTTATAACTGCATCGAAGAACGGATAACGAATAGATTGAACTAAACCGACTGTTTGATCACCAACAGTTTGAGTTGCTTGTCCAAAATTAGTCGTGACTGTTGCGTCGGTAATTTGGCTACCGGCACCAGTGCTATCGAAAACAATAATATCACCAACATTCCAACCATATGAACCTGGTACAACTGACGCAGCCACACCAGCAATCGCTGTATTACCAGCGGTCGTTACTGTGTAATAAGTTCCAGCTGTTCCAGTGCTAGTTAATACTGGGTTATTAGCGTTAGCATCCCAAGCACCAAGAGATTTAAATTCGCCAGTTATCGTTTCGTTACTATTGTTTGAAGTGATAGTGACAGGAATTTGCACAGCAACAAATTTTACTTGGTAACCAGCAATGCCAGTGCCGGAAGCAATTTTATTACCGCTTGAATCAACAGCAATACTGCCATCAGAATTACGTGTGTAGTTCGGAATAGTAGCTGGCAATATATCCATGTATACACGAACATTAGCTGGCGGAGCGGCATCAAGTGGTTCAAGTCGTTCCACCATCAAGGAATTACCTTGGGCATTAATCGTGTTAGCCAAAACAGTTGCATGCGTAGCCCACTTTTGTGTCAAGTCAAAACTATTAACATCATACATGTTAGTGAGACTAGAACCGACTACTAGTTGTGGGTCAGTTGGACCCTGTTTAGTATAGAGATAAACTTTTGGTAAGTGCGTTGGGAGCACTTCCGGAACAACAGCCACTGGCCGGGTACTCAGATCCTGAATACCTTGGAAAATGGTCATTGGTGCGGCATTGACGATTGTTGAAGAAGACATTTTTCGTTCCTAGCACAATGGATGATGAATGGTATGGTTTCGGTAAGACACTTTAGTTCTTGAAGATAGATGTTAGATCATAATAATTCTAGAATAAAATGCGAACACCTTTATTATGTATTATTGTTACGCAAAGTGATCAACATAGAATAATCGCTGTTTTTCGATCAATTACGTTTTTTCATTAATGCCATTAGGCACATTATTAGGATAATACAAAATGACTATCTGTAAAACTGCCTATGACACCCATGCGTGTATGGGGTTCGTGTTAAAGAAAATAGTTGACTCTATTGAAAGGGCGTATGTATCTGGCCGGCTTTCTAGCTTGGATGCACCTGGCGCAACTAATGGTCCAGTGAATTGTATCCTTACAGTTGAAAATGATATTGGTCAAATACCAGCTTTTGCTCATCCTATATTAATAACGAATCCTGCAAAAGCACAGCAACTAGTTATTGATTTACGACCATTTGGAACTTATGATACTGCTCAAGCAGGTTTTAAAATTCGCAATCAAATCGATTACAAGCTTCATACTTATCGTGCTAAATTAAACGATATATGGATACGACAAAATCCAAATCTTATTAGAGACATATCGAAACTACCTTTATCGATATTTGCTAGTTGGGTAAGTGAGGCAGTTAGTCGCCGTTTTGCTCTTGATCCGCGTGAACAAATGAACTTAGCAATTTTCACGGCTATTTTCTATATGTCGCAATTTACAGATAGAACAAGTAGTGACATATTGGAAGAACGTGAAAAACTACGTTTAGTTAATGCGATCTCCACAACATTAAGAATAAAAGCACAAGATGTTTTGGTTATTTTAGATAAAGTCGATGTTGTACCTAGTGTTACTAGCTACTGTTTAATGGCAGAAGAAATAACCGGCAGTATTCGTTTGAGAGAACTCAATGTCGGTTTGTTATTTTCAATCATGGGTAGCAGCTGGTCCAGTAACGCAAAAGAATTAGTAAGTGTTGCGTTAGAGCACCCTCCAACATGGATTGCTATTCTGATGGCAGCATGCACTGAAAGAATGTTCAAGAACTCTGGCATTGCGCGGTTGATAGAACGTCAGGGAAAAGATGCGCCTACTGACATCCTGCGCCCAGTTCTCGCGCTTCTGAATTCCAACGAGTATTAACTTCGATACTATCCTACAAAATAGGATAGTATTTTTTTCTTTAAGGACGGTCATGTTCAGTTTCTTCATAGAGAATGCATTAGAAAGTATGTGGTGCGCGCCTAATGCTGATTTGCAGTCGATCACTCAACCAGCCAGATTAACAGCTAATGGTGGTGTATGGAATACATTCTCTTTACCATGGAGAACAATTACACTGCCAGAACAAGGACCAGTATTTCATATTTACATGGTAGGACAAATAAGTCCAAAGTTATTAGGTTTACTAGATGCACGGGAACAATGGATATCGTTCTCACAAGCTTGCAATACTAAAAAAATGATTGTTGATATTTACGATATTAACGGTGTTCAGTACCCACGTACCCAAGTATGGTACATGGTAACGAAAGATAAAGATTATATTGTCGCTGTAAAACAACAACCAACAATACCAACGCATTTTGATAGTCCAAATTTATATATTCGTTTGTACACTAACGCTTATTTTCAAACACCTGCTGCGGAAGAAGTAGTAAGTACTGTTAATGTACAAGGCGGAACAATGGTGACAACTGCTAATATAATCGCTCTACAGAATTTATACAACGCATCGTTGTTATTGCCTGGTACGACATATGCATTTGTAAACGGCATGCTAACGTCAAGCATTGATTTGATTAGCACGCAACCTGGAGACGTAGCTGAGTTTGTTTACGATAGTTCTATTTATAAAACAATAACGTTTAATATTAGTGATTTGTTATCTTTCACTAGTACACTTGATAATAAGTTTAAATACTTACTACATTATGCTGGTGAGGATAATTCAGAAGGCATTGAATATCAAGGTGATATAGATTTCTTTTTAACTATGCCAAGTACTAGCGGACGTTATACGGGTCTATATTACCACAAGAACCAAGTAGATGCGGTTAGAATGCTAACGCATAAAGACTACTCTATTCCTGTTGCGTACGTGGTAGGTTATGCAAATAGTCAACCAACATGGACAAATCCAAATGCCTTGGTTATTAGGATGAACGTTCGTAAGTCCGGTTATACGAGAACATTACCGTTTGAAAATAACCGCATTAAAGAACTTTATAAAATGACAGATAGTGATGTAATAGCTGCTATGGTCGGGCTTAACGCAACAGTGCCTAATTGGCAAGCCCCTACACTTGAAGCATCTCCGTATACAGAAATCATGCGTAGTGATCTACGCAATATAACATTGACAATGGCTCAAGATGCGTTTGGTTATAACGCTTTAAGTAAACTACTTGGCGACACGCCCTCGTTTGTTACGCCGTACTCAAACAAACTTATTGTAAATACACCACCAGGTTTAATAAACAGTTCATTTGCTTACGAGTACGATGTCAATGGTGTTTTATTAGGTTATTATAACAACACAACAGGTGATACCTATACTGCTGTTAATTCAAATACGAATCTTGTTGAAATGATCTATGGACAAGGCACACAAACTCTTGACGAAATATACGGCATAATTACACAGACGATTGATCCAAGTCTAGACTACAGAATGTACGTTTGTCCTATTGATTCTGGAACACCTACGTATGTATGGACTGATGTTACTGGTAGTTCAAAATACGTTATCATTAACGGCCAGCTTACTTGGTTAGTTGATATGACTCAAAATTATACATTAGTACGTAGTAATAAAACGTTCTTAGCGTATGATTTTAATTACACGCCGGTTGATGGTTTGATTATATTTAATCTAACTTCCGTGCAAATAAACAAAGAAACATCGGCCTTGGGCAATATGTTAATACCAATGGGCGAGTTAGATATATTTCTAAATGGACAATCTTTAATTGAGAATTTGGACTATTACGTTAAATTTCCACGAGTTGTTATTGTTAATAAAGAATTTTTAATTAACCCAACAACACAAACACAACACGTAGATGTTCGTTTTACTGGTTTCTGTAATACTGATTTAATTAGGACTTTATCTACGGATAGTGGTTATATTGACCATGAGCTATTGTCTGAAAATACACGTTACGACATTCGCGATGATCAAGTCATTCGTATTGTGGTCGATGGAAAAGTACTAGACAAGACTAAAGTATTATTCTCAGAAGATAATAGTGGTGTATCTGTTCCAAATGCTCAGAACGGAAGACCGTATTTAATTCGACAGATGATAGTTCCTTTGTTAAATACAGTGCCTGATGACACGTATACATTACTTGCTAAGTCACGAGTTATTGATACGAATGTATCGAACTATATGACATTGAAACTACCTGAGCCTACATTTACTACGCCAAACACAATTCCTGCGCTGTATCGTGTATATAGCCCGTTTGTATGTAAGATTATTTATGACCTAATTAATGGGGTTATAGACAATCCAATTATTCAACAAACATACAGCACGCAAGACGTATTAAACATTTGCCAACCGTACGAATACCTATTAGATTTCGATCCCACTCAATCAAATTTGAAACCAGATCCGAACTACGTAATTATTGAACCACATAACTTGAATATTGTGATTGATGTTAATCTTTACATATACAAATTTGTTAACATGGTTATCCAACTGTATATGAAAGATGCGTTTAGTTTATCCCAGTATCTTAGTATAACCACTTAAGGAAAATGCATGTCATCCTCAACCATAACGCCATTGAGCATCAGCGGAATTCTCGGGACAGACGACGTTGCGCCAGTGTATAACCCAGCAAATACATGGAAGACTTGGAACATTACTGAAATTTATACAGGTTCTGTAGGCTTAGGTAAATTTGTCCCAAATCTAAATGATTACGCAGTAGATACCACGACAGATGATTATTATAAAGTTACGGCTATCAATCCAACGACAATGGTAGCTACGCTTACTGCTATAACTACTGTACCGTCTGCTGCGTTTAACTCAACAGACATTTTACTAGGAGTTGGTCCTGGCACACAAAGCGATACCTATCGTCTTTATGTAGACAACAGTGTAATCCCTAATGTGCTAGCTGTGGATGCTAGACTTCATGTAGCTGGTAGTATGGCTACCTCGTGTAAAATATTCCTTGGTTCAGATTTGAGCAACACTGGCACAGTTATTAGTTCTGTGTATAATCAATCTGGCAATTTGATTAGTCAATCGATTCCTTTGGAACTTGTTGCTGCTGCTGGTTTAGAGAATATATCTATCAAGACTGTGCCGGTATGCTACACAACACAACAACTAGCTGATGGTGAAGTTGTTGTTGCTGTTTTCTACTCGGACAATGGTAATGTGGTTTCTAAACGTCAACTGCTTGTTGAAAATACAGCATTCATTAGAACAACTGATAGTTCGCTGAAATACATAAGCGGTATTGCGCTACAATGTCCGTTCTTATCCACAAGCGATCCTAATCTAATTCAATACCCGATGAACGTTCCGTTAAACGGATTGAGTCTTATGGGTGTAGTAAACTATAGCGACGGGTCATCTCTTGTGTTGCCTGTAGATGGAACTAAGTTCTCGATATTTGGCTTTAGAGATTACGTGGCTACTGTTGTTGGACAGAAATTACCACTGGTTCTGAAATACACATTGTCACCGGGTGAAATTGTCTACGGAGCTACTGCTGGATCTATTAACAACGTGCGTTTCGTTACTGAAGCATACCAAGCCGTTACTATAAACGAAGATGGCATCTATACTGTTAAACTGTTTTGCTATCCTGTTTGGAATAGCATAACAAATAGTTACAGTCTAGAATGGTATTTGTATAACTTAGAACGCAACACTGTTTTCAACGTAAGTCCATACGTTACGATAACACCTACGTCTGAGCCATTTAATCCTACAGGTTATGGAATTACTCAGAATCTTGAAGTGTCGATCAATTTAAGTAGCGTGAATCCTATTTACACATCGTACGTTAATGTGCAAACAGTTACAGTTACATTAGCAGCTGCTGGCACTGGGCGCGCTGCAGCTAACTGGACGATTGGTTATAGTCCAGGGCAAACGCCACCATTCGGTGTAGGTAATCACGCTGTTACTACGTATGTTGGTGCGCAACTAACAACTGTAGCTATTGATGTGGGTGCTGCTAATTTGACCGAGTGGTTAAATCGTTTATACTACGCAACGGAACCTCTGACTGATCCATTTACAGAAACAGCACCTCCTGTTCCAAACATGTTTTCTATTTCGTATAACGGATTAGATTTTGAGTATACAATTGATCAATGGAATGTTCCTCTACATATTGGAACCGGGATAGTCAATAACGATACACTGCTAGTGAAGTTCTTCTTGCGTACAACTGCTAATGATTTACAACTCGCAATCGCTGGTTTGCAAGCATGGCAGACTAATTGATTTATTTAGATTATGATACTATTTGAACAAGACTGGAAGTATTTTCCTACTGCTATAATAAATAAAGAAACTACTAATCGAAGTTTTGTTAGGTTAGCTTCATTGTATCGAAGTATGGGAATAAGAAATGACTCCTTTATTTTGGCATTAGTAAATCCAAAATTAAAAGGGATTGATCCATTTGATCCTAACTTAACAATTGAAGAAATAGCTGCTATAGCAATAGAATGTCGAATTAATCCTTGGTTTTATTTTAGAGAGTGTTGTCGCATACCTGGTCTTGGTAAAAACGAGCCAGATATGTTAGAGTCTAATAGAGGTAATATAGCATTGTTCTGGTTATTTTTTAACCATGTAATGTTAATATTGATTCAACCGCGTCAAACTGGTAAGTCGGTGTCAACAGATGCATTAATGAATTACTTACTGAATATTTTATGTCAGAACACAGCAATTAACTTAATGACGTTAAACGACACTCTCAGAAGAGCAAACGTTGATCGTCTCAAACGCATTGGTGAAGAATTGCCTCTCTATCTTCAACAACGAACAAGAGACGATTTAAACAATATGGAACAGGTTAGTGTAAAATCTTTAGATAACACTTACACTACACATGTTGCACAAATGGCTGAGAAAAGCGCATTGAAAATGGGCCGGGGCTTAACTTCGCCAATATTCCATATTGATGAAGGTCCGTACCATCCAAATATTCGATTAGCTTTGCCGACAGCACTAGCTTCTATGGGAGCTGCTGCTGATGCTGCGAAACGACAGGGTACACCGTATGGCACTATCCTAACAACCACTGCTGGTAAAAAAGATGATGCTGACGGTGCTTTCATTTATAAAATGTTGAGCGAATCTGCCAACTGGACAGAAAAGTTCTTCGATTGTAAAGATATAGAGGACCTACATGCAACTATTCGTCGTAATTCTCATGGTGGTGTCTGTCGTATTAATGCCACTTTTGATCACAAGCAGCTCGGAAAAACCGACCAGTGGCTCAGGGAAAAACTAGAGCAAACAACGATGACTGGCGAAGAAGCTGATCGAGATTATTTTAATCGATGGACTTCAGGTAGTCAGACACATCCGCTGGCGGTAACTATATTAGAGAAAATCTCTAATAGCTACATGTCTCATCTTTATACTGACATTAGTAAACCTCATGGATATATTACACGATGGTATATCCCTGAAGATGAAATTGAAGAACGGATGAAGACAGGTAGATTTGTCTTGGGAATGGATACAAGTGAAGCTAGTGGAAGAGATGATATTTCATTAGTTTTAATTGACGCAGATACGTTAGACGTTGTTGCAGCGGGAACTTTTAATGAAACAAATCTCATTAAATTTGCAGAGTGGGTTTGTTCTATTTTAGTCACCTATTCTAATATCACTGCAATTATTGAAAAACGTTCTACGGGTGTTGGATTGTTGGATTACCTACTTCATTGGCTCCCACAATACGGCATTGATCCTTTCAAACGTCTATTTAATTGGGTTGTGAATGATCCTGTTCAATATAAAGATTATTGGAAAGAAATTCAAGTACCGATTGGCAGGCGCTCAAATGACATTTATGATAGACTTAAGAACTTGTTTGGTTTTTCAACATCCGGATCTGGGGCTACTAGTCGAACGGGTCTTTATACTACTACGTTACAGAATGCAGCTAAACGTGGTTGTGAAAAGATTCATGATAAAGACCTGATAGACCAGATTAAAGGACTTGTCACTAGGAACGGGCGTATTGACCATCCAGTTGGTGAGCATGACGATATGGTAATTGGGTGGTTATTAGCGAATTGGTTATTACATCAAGGTAAGAATCTTTCGTTCTATGGTATCGATAAGGTCATGACTTCTTTTGCACCTAAACCTATCGAAACACCATTAGAAACAGAACGACGTGAAGAACAACAATATATTAGAGAACGTATTGACGAACTTTATAACCTACTTACTGAAGAAGACGATGATTTTATTACTCTGCAAATGGAACATGAATTACGCATGTTGAGTAGACGTTTGATTCTAGAAGTAGGTGAGATTTACAGTCTTGACAACTTGATTAAGCAAGCGAAAGAGAAGAAACGCACGAGGCGTCGTGGTTATCAGTACGGACAAAATAATAGTGTCCAGCCTGATAATGTTTACTTCAATCCAGCTGGCTGTATATCAAGTGAACCTTTATCAGAAGCTGAAATTATTAGAAGGCAATAGCGGCATAGAAGCATAAATGGCATCGGATTATACCGATGCTATTTATGCCGTATACTAACCAGTATAATGCTTCATTGTAAAGGCTCTGAGCACTATGTATAACATCGTAGCAGTGCGCACGCTAGCGATCATTGACTCTGTCTTATTACCAGTAGCTAATTTAACTACTGTTTCCATTTTACTACGTAAAGAAATTAAAATAGGATCAGTGCTTCTAGACGACATGTAAACACCACGTAACTTATCTAATAATCCAGGAATGTCGGTCGTGTTTCTCACAACACCACGTTCTTGATTAAGATAATCAAAACTATGAATTAGTGTTTCATTTAAAACTTCTTCAATAACACCAACACCATCTTGTCTATAGTTTGTAGACATCCACACAAGTGTTTCCATGAATAACCTAGGAGACATTGTGTGCATTAGTTTTTCAATGATAACTACTAGTTCATTACGAATAAAAGAATTCTTATCTGTAATAATGGAGTTAAGATAACGACCATATGCTGTTAAGTTCTTAGTCTTATCACGAAGGAATACTTCACCATCATATTCCACTATTGACGAAGTGCTAATAATCCTACCATTACTATTTTTAACCATATCAAAAATAAAATAGTAGTTCTTTACAATATCACGAATACGTCCCTGTGAATCCGATAAAACATAAGTTACGTCTTTATCTACTCCCATATGCATAATAGCGTCGTAGTGAATACTTGGCTTGTTTGTAATAGGATCTATCTGTGAGCAAATTGATTCGGCTCTATTTCTTAAAACAGCAGCCCAGCTACCATACACCTTAATGGCAAACTTATAGCTTAGTTGAGCATATGCTGCCTCTGCTACTTGTCTATCTGCTGGGTATTTGAAATAATGATACAGTAAACTTGTAATGAATTTATATTGCAAAACTAGTAAAGTATCAATCATACCAGTTTGTTTTTCTTCAGGGGTTAAGTAATGACTATTTAAAATAGCATGACATAACCAAATACAAGATAGATTAAAAGTATCACTTGTAACTTTACGAAATTCTGGTTGTATTTCTTCTAGGGTTTCTAGACGCTCACCTAATGGACCATAATCAATACAAAGCACTTCATCGAACCAATGATCATAGTCCTGCGGCATGAACCTAACTACTTGCACACCTAGTAAATTACCACCAAAAAACTTAATATGGTCCTCATTTTTATTTACAAAGAAAAGTTGATACTGACTAATCTTTTTTAGTAAATGTTTATCGATGACAAGTTTAACACATTCCTCATCAAATATGCTTTTTATAGTTTCCATTATCGACCGCTCTGTTAGTTTACGTACGCGTGATTAATATAGTGAAAATTAACCCAATAGCGTAGCTTGGTAATGTACGTAATCTTCTAAGCTACTAAATACCTTACCACCAAACGCATCGATTAAACTTTCAATTGCGCTAGATAATTTCATTACTTGTTCTGGGTCATCGCTACTACATCCTGTACGATCAATCACGACGATATATTCGCTAGTGGACTCAGGTTGAGTCGATACGTCTTTTGCTATAGAAACTAGGTCCTCTTCATTTAAATCGTCTCTAGACACTCCATAGACCGTCTGAAACGAATCTGTAGGTGGAGCATCGTCTGATGCATCGTTTAGAGTACGAGAAAGTTTTTCCATTAATGCTGCATCAATAGCTTGACTTTCTAACGCACTAACTAAATTTTCGATTGCTACTGGATCTTGAAGAATATTATTAGCAGGTGGCATTGCGCCACCTACCTTAGTATCTTGTACGATATTAGTTTCTTCTACTGGTTCTACTTCACCAGTAAGTTTATCTTTTTTTGCATAGGCAATATTCAGTGCCTTTGTATATATATCAGACAAAGGACCTTTCATTACGATTGTTTGGTTAACACCATCGTTAGGGATTGTGTCTTGAGGGGCATCGTAAGCCTCGACGGCTAATCTCAATCTTAGTAAACTCATAGCGAATTCCTTTTTATTAAATGTAAGAACGTTCACAATAATAACGCTAATTTAATAACTAAATATAATGTTGTCATTTTGACAACACGGCCCAATGAGTAAACTTTAAAGGCTCCAATAGATTTTTGTATTGATTATAATAAATATAATCAAAATTACTTTCTTAAAATAAAAATCAATAATTGAAATATTAATTATCAAAAATACAATTAAAGTAATTTTTTACTGTCATAATCTATTATTTGCAGAAACTAAAACCTGCAATTATATAAAATGATCATAAGCGGTAAGCCTGTTGGGCAGTCTTCCCTTAGTGGATTTTGGGGGCGGAGCCCCAATAGTATACTTAAGTATATTAATTGCAGGTTGTAAAAATGACAACATTATAAAAATAGCCAAGTGAATAGCTTGGCATTTATGCCGTTAAAAACACTATCCTAGAATATCTTAGACATATATAATCTTGGTGAGATTGAGTGGAATTCATTATTCGTTATTGATTTTAAATTAAATAGATTCTAGATTTTTTCAAACATACGTAGTAGTTGCGAGTCTTGATAGAAATATCGTTACTCAAAACACTTTTTTAATCAATGGAGAATGTCATGAAAAACGTACACATAACACCGGAACAAGCTGACGCAGAAGTAAAAGAATATGAAGAAAAGAAAGGTATGAGTATACCAGTCTTTCTTTGTATTTTATCTGTATCTGCTGTTGTAGGATACGCGATTGGATGGAAGGTTACAAAAGCAATCATTGCCGCTAGAAGCTGATTAGTATCCTAGAATATTTCAGACATATATACCTTAGGCGAGATAGTAAAGAAGTATCTTGCCTAAGGGGTTAAATTATGTTTACGAAATTGAAAAATGTCATTACTGAATACGAACTCATGTTCAATGTTATCGGTGGAATGATTATCGGTTCATCCATCGGTAATCTGCTTTTCACAATCCACGAATCCTGTCATCGTTTCTAAGCTAAGGAGTCAGTCATGATTAAGAGTATTGTAATCTGTGTTGTGTCAGCGATTGCTGCGCATTACGCAATCGAGTATATAAACAGGACAATCGCAAACAAACAACAAGGTGACGCTGCATACTGGCGTCAGTAAGATTTAAATCTATTTCAATACTGGAGAATAAAAAAATGAACAAGATCATTGCTGGTTTGCTGGTAACCGGACTTACAGCATTAGTAAGTGCTGGTGTCTACAGTAAAATACAAGAACGCAAGAGAGGTGAGGAAATACGTGCTGCCGAAGATGCGCTAAATACTGAAGTATATACTGTTGAAATCGGTCTGAAGGACATTGCGTTTGTATCTGATGCCGCAAAGATTATCATCTTGCGTAATCGTAAGAATGCAGAAGATTGCAAAGCAGCTAGGGAAGCGCGTAAACAAGAGCATGATTTACATATTGCACGTATGGCGGCTGATCCAGAATACGCTACTCGTTTCAACGAACGTGCGGCAGTCGAGGAAATGAAGGCTGAGATCATCAATGCGATGAAGGCAGAAGTGAACAACGCTGTCAGAGACGCTACTCGAGAAATCAAGTCGTCGATGGATTCTAAACTTCGTCACCTTCGAAGCGATATCGAATGGGACGCTAATTGGAATAGGTACTAAGAAACAACCAGTGTATATGTCTGAGAAAAACTTGATCCTATAATATTTCAGACATATATACTGGAGGTGAGATTTAGTAGTTATATGGAAAGACACTATAACAAACTGTCACCAATGTATATAGATTTGATATTGCCAGCGAAAGCACAATACTGTCGTATGCAGGGGCGAGATAGATTTGGACCGGCAAACGCAAAGCGAAAGCAGCCTAAGCCTTAACGGTTTGCACTAACTGATAATGAGTTAAGAAGTAAGCAATCGGGAGCTTGCTTACTTCTTAACGCTCTTGAAGGGAATCCAATGTGTATCTAGGCGGCGGCCTCGTAAAACGCAACAAAACTTATTTCAAGAACATCCTGGATTATTATCCACTAGGCTATTAGCCTGAGGGTCAGAGAAACGGGTCACTATGCGTAGTGATATACCACTGCCCTCACACGAGTAGCTTTAAAAACCCACACCCTTTTATACTGGAGAAACAAAATGAATGCAATCTTGAATTTAACGCAACACAAAGCAACAAAGGACCAGCTGCTCGCTGGTTTGGTTGATGTTACTGGTGGGTTCCTGCTTCAACTCATAGCGCTGTTGACCTTTGACAGTATGCCGACATCAGTTTTCATTCGTGAGGCAGCGACCAGCATTGCTGATATAGCTGTCGCGCATAGAGAATACGCAAGAGCACTGGGTGAACCACCCATTACCTCCGCAATGATTGGAGGTGCGCCTTACCTGATGTCAGCGCTGGAAGATGCGTTAATCAAGGTCGGTATCATACCGATGTATGCCTTTACGCTTCGCGTAAGCTCTGAGGCAGCTACGGCTGATGGCGGTACTCATAAAGTAGCGGTGTTTCAACATCGTGGATTTATAGTACCAGAGAGCGCTGCCGTTTTAACGCGGGTGCCTAATACAACACTGATTCAAGACTCTAAGTTATCAGTAAGAGTCAAGAATAATCTTACCGACGAACTTGGCGGGAAGGTAACAGTGGATATGTTGTCGAAGATGAGCGACAACGATCTGATGCGGATAGCAAACATTGGCCGGAAGGCCCTTGCTGAAATCAGGAACTTAACTTCCTGATCTATCCGTGCTTACCGAGGGCCATTAGGACATATAACCTCCTTTTGAAAGCCCTCACGCATAAAACGATTTCCAGCCATTAACAATAAGGTTGGTTTTATTTATTGTTAATGGTCTTTTTTATTATTTACATTTAAATCAGGAGAATGCCATGTGGAGAGTTCATGTAACATTAGCAGTAGTTAGTATTGCTGGTGGTGTTCTTATTCTTAAGTATTTTGAAATGAAAAAAGAGTCTGAACATAAAGCCAAGATAAATAGCTATTGCGCTAGAATGGAACAAGAAGCAGAATACGAACGTAATATGGAACCAGATGCTCTTCGTCGTTATAAAGCAGAACACAATCTATAACTTAACACATCAGGAGTGCATCATGAACATAAAAGCCGTTATTGGCTTAGCCGTACTAGCAATAGGAGGTGGCGTCGCTAAGCTTTTTTCATCGAAGAACAAAGAAGAAAAACAAAAGAAAGTGCTAGATAGCACGATACCGGCAATGCGGTCTATTGTTCATCTGAAAATTATCTTGAAGGAAAACAATGGAGTTGGTTTTGCTTTCAGCAAAGCCGATATTCAAAAGTTTCAAGATCGTCTTCAAGAAGCTTATTTGAATGGCGATGAAAAAAAATCATCAAGATCACAAAAGAACTACACAGAGAAGTAGAATCACAATACTTCTTTAAGAAATAACTTAACTCGTATTTCAAACTATTTCAATTTCAGGATAATTACCATGACATCCGCAAAAACAAAAATCCTCGTAGCAATTGGCAGCGTAGTAACCTTGGCAGTAACTGGAATAGTAGCAACTGCTTTTCGCAATCGCAAGATCGCAAAACAAGTAGCAGAGCTGTTGTCCGGTGAACGTAACTGCGACGACGAAACAACAATGGAGGAGGCCAAGTTTCACACACAAGAAGCCAGAAGGCTCATGGAGGAGTTTGAAAGCAAGGTAGCCTCAATCATTAAAGAAAGTCATTCGGTAAGTGATGTTACGTTTACCGAAAACCTCAATCCAGCGTAGTTCGTAATTGTAAAAAATCTGTAGTAGAAGTACATGTAGTAAAGTAAGTAAGGAGCGTGTTTGAAAACTTGATCCTAGAATATTTCAGACATATATAACAGTTGTGAGATTTAGTAAGAATTCTCTTGCTTGATCTAAATTTATTACTCACCCAAAAGGAAAATATCATGCTGAACATCAATCTGAAGAATGGCCTCATCGCTCTTGGCGTTATCGTTGTTGGTGGTGTAGCTGCCTATTTCGCAAAAGACCACATCAGCTTTGGCAACAAGACCACAACCGCAACAGTAGGCGATGTCGCTACACCAGCGCCAGCAACAGACGCACCTGCAGCGTAACCCACAAACATCGGCAAGACGACCTGTGCCCTCACAGGTCGTTTAGATTAGCGATACAGCGTGATCGCTAATCTAAATAAAAAGGAGAGGACGTGAACGTTTTAATTGAGAAATTTATAGGCGGTATCGTCCAACAAATAGGTGCACAAATTGGACAGAAGATTTACCTAAAAGGTGAAGTCTTGGTCAAAGCAGGACTAGCTAAAGCCGAAGCTGATAAAATAGCACAGCGTGAAAAGATGGTAAAAGTATTAGTTGAGAAATCGACTAATGGAAAAACAATCGAATCGAAAGACATTAACTTAGGAGTATTATAACATGGGCAAATTCATCATGGGCGTTCTTGTTGGGTTTCTTGGATGTGCGTATGTGGTAACGGAAATGCGTCTCCAAGAAGAAAAGGACAAGAACACTAAGGAATCCGAAACAAACGCCGCCGACCTCGCGGCACAAGCCGTATCAAAAGCTGCATCAGCGGCATAAATAAAATCGAAGAGAATCTAACAGTTCTCTTCGAACAATTTTTTTTATAGATAGGAGTGTGCTATGAGCAGTTTTTCAAAAGTATGGAGTTCTGCTTATAAGCGGGAACTCAAAAAGAAAGAAGAATCAAAGAGCAAACAAACAAAGATCGTTAAGCCAAAGACAAAAGTCGTCTTTGTCATCTATCCAAGAAAATGGTTGGTTCATTTCGTGGAGTTTGTATTAACCGAAGCCGGTATGATTAATAAGGAAGAAGCCAAACCACAACCTGTTAAGAAAGAAGTACAGGAAGAGAAGAAAGCTGAACCTACGCCTATTGTTAAGTCTCCAATAGAAGAATCACTACCTGCTGGTATGAAGTTATTTGTACCAGAGCCAAACGAAGTATCACGGACAGTTACTGTCCTACAACCAAATGGGGATTCAGTTAGTTTTGATAATTTTGGCGACGGCAGTACAAAACAACATTACATGCCTGAAGTAATGCGATCAACACGACACACCCCAAGGACTACTGAACAGAAAACTGTTAAGGATAACCTCACGGATTCATTAACGATGAATTTACTGAATCGTTACCCTGAGATGCAGTTGTTTATTAAGAAGTTCGAACTCATGGGACCGATTATGTTCAGATATAATCCTGAATGGGAATCTCCGAACGGTAGCTTCGATAACCTGCAAATAGATAGAGAGACGTACAATTATCTGGAGAGAGGGGAGCAGAGGCATTGTTACGATCCGTATGGTCGCCGGATGATTATTACTAAATCTATTATTGGTTTAGTTGCTGTTTGGCAGGAGTACCCAGACAACATAGGGAAACCATTAGTACGATGGAGTGGACCATACAAGCTGCGTGCGGCTTTATTTGAAACGAAACATCTTCCTTATGGTTGTGTTTCATTAAATGAAGAACAGCTTAAATGGATGATCGGCACTGACTGTTCTAGTCAGTCTTTAAACATCGGGAGGATAGACGATAGCCTGATTCAGCAGTATAACGATTTACCGGTGAAGTACAGCTAGAGTGAGGAGGGGATGGAAGTTTACCCCTCCTTTATTAACTTATTATTTTTTTTTTATTTTAGCGCAGCATAAAAGCCAGGGTTGATGTCCTGGCTTTTATGTATATAGCATTTACTATCTGCTTCCACCTATCATTAATCTGAGCAATCTAGTGAATTGTTCAGTATCTTGCATTACCGCTACTTTCTGCCACTTCTCAACTAAGTAGGTACGATAAAGTTCATCTGCTTCAGCGTAGGTATCCACAATCTCTTTAAATCGACCTAATTGCATACCACCTAATAATTCGCCGACATCCATTTCAATAACGTATTCATTATAAATGTATGCTTTTACAGCTAAGACACATAGTTCTGAGAAATGCCTATAACTAGCTAATTGTAAATGAGAAAGAGTTTCATCATTTTCCAATATGCAACGTAAATAAATATTAGCTGGCAAAACAACTGTATCTCTTACCATTACAACGTTCTCACCAATCAATTGCACGCGAGCTGTTGATGTTACTGGTATACTGCCATGAGCATCCATTACAGCGCTACCTGTCTGTAACATGGTAGTGTTCTGTGTTCCAGCAGCAATACCGTAGCTAGATATTTTTGTAGGATCAGTAAATGTTATATTCTTAACTACGATAATACTACGTCCTTGAGTTAAAGTTTTTGGTATTCTATATACAGAAGTATAATCATCTGTACGGGTATACTGAACACCTTCTAAGTTAATAAAAGCTTCAGTACCGCCTAATAAATTACAATCTATCATTACACGTGGGCGTATCACGTTTCTAAGAATCATTTCATCTATACTGACAGGTAAATCTTTCCAGTTCTGAGTACGTCGAATAAATACGACGTCTAAGATAGTTCTTGGTATCCTAAACTTACACTCATCCGTTGCCTTGCTAAGTGCACTTAACATAACAATTCCTTTATTTGTTAACCTATTCGTTTTGAACCATATATCACTATAGTGAGGTATATACAATTCATCATAATATCTCATTAGATACAAATTTTACAAAATCGCTGTCTTCTATGCAAAGCACAACGTGTTGTTATTAATTAAAAAAGGAAAATGGAAATGTCGACGCCAAAAGGTGAAGTACTTGTTATTTGCTGTGGTGGTGCTGGTTGGAATATTGGTAATCAATTAGAAAAGCATAAAGGTCAGGTTGAAGATGGCTTTGCAATGCTGCAAGTTGTTTATGTTGACGCAAGTAAATCTAATTCACATAAGCATATCAATTCTGATAACTCCTATGTACTTGAAGGACTTGATGGGTCTGGAAAGGTTCGTCGTGAAAATCATGCTGAGATTAGCCGTCACATTCGCGCTATTCTTCAGAAGTTTCCATCGGCTGATCTTACTATTGTTCTGTCGTCAACAGGCGGTGGCTCTGGTTCTGTTATTGCGCCATTGATCATGAGTGAATTGTTAGAACAAAATACACCAACAGTTTGTATTGCTATTGGCGGAATTGAATCGGCTCTTGCTGCTGAAAACACACTGAAGACATTGAAGTCGTATGAGTCAATTGCAGGCTTGCGTAAATTGCCTGTTGTGATGTATTACGTCCAAAATAAGAACGTAACATCACGCGATGACCCAGATCCACGCATTGTTGCTGATCGCGGCATCATTGAAATTATCACTGGTTTATGTGTTTTGTTCTCCCGTGAAAATCTAGAGTTGGATTCTAAAGATCTAGCTCATTGGTTGAATTTCAACAAAGTGACTTCGTTCAAGACACCACAGCTCGTCGCGTTGTCGTTGATTGAAAAGACCGATGATATCCCTAGCAACATTGGAAACATTATCAGCGTTGCTACCTTGGCTGTAGAAGGAATGACAACACCGTTCCCAATCACTCCAGATTATCAATGTAATGGTTATATCCCAGAAAGCTGTACTGACACGCTGAAGGGCCGTATTCCAATGCACTTTGTTACTAGTGATGGAATTATTAAAGGTGAATACAATCACCTGTCAAAAATTCTAGCAGACGCGGCTGCGCGACAAAAAGCACGTTTAGCAAGTGAAAGCATCTTGACAAAAGTAGATCAGCCAGATACCGATACAGGACTTGTTCTGTAAGTAGTTCACTACCATCAAATTAAGATGGTAGTTTCTTCACAACCTTTTTTCCAATTAACTAGTCAAATGCTGCGGGGCGTTTACTAACGGCGGATTAAGGGTTGTGAAGAAACTTTAGGCTATATGCCGTTTTAATATTATTGTATAAAAAAACATAACAAGCTAATCATTTGAGAGTCCCTAGGGAGTTATAATGACTGTTGGCAGGGCAATTTTGATACAAGACATCCAAGAGTTTATTCATTACATAAAACCATACTTTGAACCTATACTAGAAGCATATCCAGCAGATGAAGAAGATATCGTCAAATGGATAATTGCTGAAGAAATAGAGATGACTTATAATTTGTTTGACATAAATCACATTCATAATCGTAGACCACACATAAATGTCAGAGATTATCTTGATACTAGCTTGCCAACTGGATTAAGTAAAGTATTTAGTTGGTATATAAAAGCACCACGAATTTATTCTGATCACAATGAAATTGAAATAGTAATGAGAGGGCGAGACCTGTATATTCAGTACTTCGCAGAGATGAAACAATTTAACTATTCATTTTATTTATGAACATCCCAGTAACCAGTACACTTATATTTAATCCAAAAGAATTAGCTTCACACATAGAAGAAAAATTTAAAGAATACTTGATACCTTTTGATAAAGGTATTTATATACGTGGTAAATCTGACGCTGTGTTACGTCCTGGTAATTACTATTATAAAAAAGAAAAGAAAGAAGATGGGACAATAGTCGAAACACCAATTATGAGTTTAAGTGATATTGTAAGTGAAGTGTTTAATCAATCTGGCGATATTGTTGTTACAAGTAAAAACGTAAAGCAGTTATCAGAAGAACCAACAGTGCCAACAATAGGTATGCAAATAATAAAAGCCTTCGTTCAAAAGACTTTAGATGATAAGTCAGCATGGTTAAATGTTTGGTTACACAGAGATCAAGCCAGTTATGAAGAAATATGGCGTGAGTTTATTAAGCCAGAATACCATAACGATGAAACTCTAAATGATATTGTAAATAACATCGTATCTACTTTAGTTGACTTAAGAACAAATATTATTAAATTTATTGACAAAGATACATGGTTGATGCATTTTCTAAAAGTAAATAGAGGAGATTACTACATTGAAAAGTGTTGTGATTTTAGAATATGGGACTGGCAGCGCAGAATAACAGAAGGCGAATGGTCATGAAAGATGATAGAGAATGATTAAGCCTAAACAAGTATTGCTCTCACTTGCAGAACCAGTGGGTGTTCTTAAACAAACAATTTCAGAATATGCTCAATATATAGCTAACACAAATAACGGCAGAGCAAACGGCCAATTGTCTTTATTGCAAAGTAACAACGCACTTAATTATAACGCTGGTGAATACATGTCGTTATTAGTGCATGAAATAGTGAATAGTGCAGTAATGATAGATTCGAATAAACGATTTCGACCATCTACGAAATTGCTTATTCAACAAGGATTAGATTCAGACACAGCCGTAGAGTTGTCTCTGAATATATTTAAATTAACAATAGATGCAATAGCAGCGCATATCCCAGAATTAACATTTGATAATCTAGAAGGATACAGTATGGATTTTTGTAACCTTAGAGATGTTGTTATTACGTTCCCAGTTGATTACAACGATTGATTTGTGAGGGTATTTAATGTCGGCATATCTATTACCTACCGCTGAGATACTAAGACAAGTTAAACAGTTTGATTCGGTATTCTCTTTTTATGAGAACGGAATAAAAGGAGTAATTAGCAACACCGTTACTATGAGTGCTGGGTATTTGTTTCTAGATTATCTTCAAAATAAGAAAATAGGAATTAAACACCCAGCATTTAGTCCTTTAAAAGAATCAATACTACAACAATATTCTCTTTCTAACGAAGCACGTTTAGCGGATTATTCTTGTTATCCTGATAATAGTTTACTAATTGAAGTTGTGGTAGACTTAATTGAAGAAGCTGTTAATTCAATGATGTATGGTATTTTTATGAAAGAAATATATGATGTTTCTATTGAACAATCTAAATGGTTTGGTAGTGATCTAATTGCAATTATAAAGATATATCGTGAATAATAAATTTCCGGATTATTTAATTATTGAACTTAAGAGCGAGCTTAACGCTTTTAGGTCAATAGTGTGTGAACTAGACATGCCTGTCATCGAAGCTGATGAAGCTTTAGTAAAAATAACAAATTCAATTAATTACTTACCAACCTCAACTGTTCGATTGACCTGTACCGCGTTCCTTATGAGCAAAGGTATAGGTCTATCTGAAAACTATGACAATGATAACGGTGCAGAAGAAAGAGTAATAAACGCTGTAAATAAATTAGGTAATCAAATAAAAAATAAACTGATTGCTATTAATGCTTATAGTGACAACTACTTTCCATACGCACTAAGGAGAATGTTAAATGCCAATACTATCGTATTCGAGAAAAATAAATAAAATAAACGAAATGAAATTACCAGACTATGTTATCCTAGATACTCGTAATCTAGTGAAATTTTTACGTACAAAAATAAAAGCACTTATAGAAATCGAAGTAACTGAAGAAGATGTATTGGAAACAATTTTTGAAGCAATGTCGTACGATAATAGCAATACAAATTTAAACATTGATGCTAGCTGTCAGTGTGCTGCTAGGTATCATCTTGGTGCCGCTTTTGCACAAGATGCCGACGACACCGCCGAAGCAATGTCTGAGTTTGCGTCAAAAATATACAGTGACTTAAAACGACTTAATGCTTATCGTAATGGTTATCTGTTTTATCAATTTGTTCAATTATTGGGAAACGACATTTTACTGACACGACTAGAACTACCTGAATGCTGAATATTAGATAGTGATGTAACATGCAGACTAATAAAGACGTTCTCATTATACTGAACAGTAGAGAATTGGTAAAAGAATTTTGTAATAAAACAGCTAATGTATTTGGAAGAGATGATGTGGTAGAGATTATTACTCAAATAATTTTTATCTTATTAGATGGGGAAGAAAATTGTTTTAATGATTTATCTAGACTTCCTGAACTTAATCGTATGCGCAATACCTCTTATATATCTGATCCTATTTTGTTTAGTCTTGTAAAAAACGCTACGCACATTTTGGCTATGGGTATATATAACGCAGTGCGTAATTTAGGCGCATACGAAAAAAATAGAATAGGGCAATTAGAATTTCCATACACTTATGATTGTATGTTAGGGAACGATATTGTTCTTAAAAAATTCTTCAATTAATAATTTAGGATCATCATGTCTACAAACTTTCAAATAGGTCAAGCGTACACGTTTAATCTATTCGCTGTTCCTGTGTTGGGTTCTGGTTATGTCGATGCTGTTGTTGATGCCGTTATGAACTATGAAATGGCTAATAGAGATAGACCTATTCAGGCGATACATGTGGCTGTTTATCCATCACTTCCGGTAGGAACACCAAACGATCCAAAGCAGTATAACTATATTAAAATAACAACAACCGCAGGAGTTTCAGTTGTTCTTGGTATTCCGTGGATTAACGATTCTACCGTGGTGTTAACTGAGACAAATACAATTGTAGCTACAATTACAAATGTTAGTCAAGCAGACATAGCGCGTATCAATTCTTGTTTAGTAGCGAACGGTTATAACGCGTTCACACTCAGTATAAGTTAAAAATGTATTGTATGTAGAGCAACTAATGTTTTTCAGTTATTTTTTATTGGGAACATTAATTGTTTGACAGTAAAGGGTTTGGCACACCCGGTTTGCTTAATAGTGGTTTTTACCTCCGTTGGATCACTGTTAAGAAGTTTTGTTTGAAATTTATCAAATGAAATAGTGCTAAGAGAGCATTAACTCCTAGGTTCATTAAGTTATATTTTTACTCCTTATATATAACTTAATGAAATGGGCAATGTAGCTTAGTCTGTGCATTTCCTCGTTATTCCTTTTCGGGTAGAGATGCTGAACAAGGCAAAGTTGTCTGAGTTAATGTTATCTTGTTGTGTGCGTCGCCGCACGTTATCTAGTGCTCTCCTCGCTAGATAATTCTTTTTATGGGTTCCGGTCTAAACAACTGGAACCCTTTTTTTTATGCCGTCTTCTTTTTTAAAGATTAAAAACTTTAAAAAATATCTACACGACTTATAATTTGCTACTGGAAAAAGGAAAAAACAACAATGGCCGATAACCCTTTTATTTTAGACACGAATGAATACGTTCGTGATGTTAATATTTTTAAACACTACGTTGATGACTCAGCCAGTTATTTAGCACATATGACCGGGAAGCCTTATGACGACTGTGTTAAGTTTGTGATAACATCTTTAAAACCTAATGGAGAGTTCGAATTTAAAGATCCAAAAATACATTATCTAGAACGTGGTCGTAATGGAGATCGTGAAAGAAAAGTAGGTAAGTTATCTGAGTATATCAATAGTGCCGTTAAAGAAAACGACTTGATAGCACCAACTCTTACTACTTATTTATCTCCAGAAGTTAAGAAATCATTATTAGTAGATTTTATTGATGGTAACGTAGCAGCACGCGGAAAAGCTAAAAAAGAGAAATTTGCTGCTAAATTAGCCGGTAATAAATTTTTAGAAGATATAAAAGAAAAAGAACAGATTAATAAAAAGCTTGCTAATAATTCTTTATCTGGCGCGCACGTATCTTCTTCTACAGTTCTAAATAACAAGACAGCACACTCGACGCTGACTTCTAATTGTAGATCTACTTCAGGATACGGTAATGCTAACAATGAAAAATTTATATCTGGCAACAGACACTATTGGTCAGCCGACATTACTCGAAATAACATTATCAGTATTATCAACCACAGCGATTATTCTGCTATAGAAAAAGCAATGTGCGAGTTCGGGCTACGCCATCCGTCGATTGAAGAAACAATTGAAACAGTTCGTTACTCCACTGATTTATATTGGAAGACTCGCTCACAACAAAAAAGAATTGATGACTTAATAAGAACACTGTCGCCAATAGAACGATCAGCTTTTGTCTACACAGGCGATCTTTATCATTTAATGAAATTTAATAATGACGCAGTAAGAATTTTCATTACAAAATTATCAACAAGAGTTAATGTGGTTCATCCTGATCCAGATTCAGCAATTAAGAAAGCAACTGACGATATTTGTAATTTTGCTTCAATGATTTGTGCTGATGATTTAAAGAAAGAATCAACAAAAGAAGTTATTAACGTTAAGGATGTTTCAGGTACACCCGCGTATGGGATTTATGCCTCAACAGTAGAAAACATCATAAACGTTATTGATGAATATAAGAATTTAATAAAAGCGTTTTGGGTTACTAAGAACGTACCGGCATCGGTTGCTTATTTCCCAGAAAGTATTCGTCGTTGTGTTGTTACTTCAGATACAGACTCAACAATCTTTACAGTACAAGATTGGGTGCTTTGGTATAGCGGAAGTTATGCCTTTGATCCTGTTTCAAATGCAGTAGCTGCGGCATTGATTTTCTTAGCATCGCAAACTATCACGCATGTTCTTGCTATCATGTCAACTAATTTTGGAATTGAAAAGAAACGTCTATTTCAAATTGCGATGAAGAATGAATTTAAATTCGATGTTTTTACCCCAACTCAAGTAGCAAAGCATTACTTTGCGTTAATTGGAGCGCAAGAAGGAAACATTTATAGTAAGTACAAATCAGAAATTAAAGGCGTGCATCTTAAGGCATCTAATGCGCCTAAACTTGTTATGGCAGAAGCAAAGAAATTAATGTTGTTTGTCATGAATGAAATATTGAAAGAAAAGAAATTAAGCTGGGATCAGATATTAAAACAAGTGGGTGATATTGAAAGAAATATTATCAGTTCAATCGCGCAAGGTAAGTTTGAGTATTTTAAACGATCACAGATTAAACCAGCTGAGTCTTATAAGCGGGGTGAGTTAACAGCAAACTACATGCAGTACACGATGTGGCAAGAAGTATTTGGCCCGAAGTACGGCATGGTTAATAAACCACCCTATATCGGTATCAAAATATCTGCTGAGGTGAATAGTCCAACACATACCCGCGAGTGGCTTCTGAATATGGAAGATCGTGAATTAGCGGCACGAATGGAAGCATGGATGTTAAAGAATGATAAACTTACTTTAGGTAAAACATTTATTCTTCCAGAAAGTATACTAGCATCTGGTGGTATACCGAAAGAGATTTTCGATGTAGTGGGTGTGCGTAAAATTGTTTCAGATAGCACTAAAGTTCTTTACATTATCCTAGAGAGTCTTGGCATTTACATGACTGATAAAAAGATAACAAAATTAGTAAGTGATTTCTACTGATACGAGAATTACCGGCATAAATCCCATACCTTTTTTGGTATGGGATTTATTATGCTACTCTTGCAATAAATTCAATTTCACTTGCTACATCAAAATATGCTTCAGTAGGCAAAGCTTGTCGTAACGCGCTATCTACACCATAGGAATTTAATACGCGTAATATACGATTTGTTTCTGTACCGTTTCGATCACCTTGCATGTGTTTTGTTACTGAATATAAAAATGAAAGAACATTCACTCTAGCAGTAACCAACGCCCAAAGAATTTGTCGTGTAGGAGATAAGTCTGGAAAATACATTAAATCTTCAACAGATTGTTCTGTTACTAACTGAATAGATCTTAATATGCCAGTAAAATCTCTCTGCATTTCATTCAGTTGTAAAAGTAAACGACTATGTACATAATCTACACGCCATGTCCAATCCATCAAATAAAACGAATGATGTTTCTTCGTGCTCCCAAAAGGAATTCCTCTTTGCATTTTATCAATGCGATTGAATATCACATTATCTAAATGTGACGTCATCATGTTAGGCAACACATACATCCTAATAAATTCCATGATGCTCTTCTCTGAATCTCCAGTCTCAGCACAAACTTCTATTTCATTTAAACGAAACGCCCTATACTGAACAGCTAACATCGGTATATTAATTGCAATTACAGCTATTCCAGTTTCAGTATCATTACTCTTGCCATCAGGAATATTCATTCCTAAATGTGATATTGGATGTCTTAGTACTTTAACAGGTGCTAAGTTTTCCCAATCGTCATGCGCTGCAAATGGATCAAAACTTTCATCATGTCCAATTAATATTTCTGTGTTACCGGGACCGTAAAATATCCCATTAAATATCTGCCCTCTGAAAACAGGACTGGTTAATTTTAACGCCATTGACACATTTAATGACCCCGCGTCTACATTCGCGTAATACCTTTCTAAATTCATTGATTGTGGCACAGTGATAGATTCAAGAATACGGATTAAAAAATGTGATGAATCAACAGCCATCGAGTGTGTCCTATAGAAACTAATAATGTTATTTAGATTTCTTCTTAATCCACTTCGGATATAGTTCCATTCAGGAAACTTAATTATGGCTTGTTCTACATTTTGTACTAGATTGAATATGTTTTGCATGTAAGCATCCAGTAAATTATTATCTCAACTATAAAATGAGGGTATCGGAATGATTGTATCCACCATCATGGAAGCTACGGGTGTAGTTCCGTCTTATTGCGGCACATGGAACGCGTCTGCAAATTGTCCCAATCTCATGTCGGGAATTGGTGAAATTGGAAACTGGTATAAAATAAGCTACGATGGTAAAACAAATCTTGACGGTATTACTTTATGGAAAACAGGCGATGTTGTTTTCTTTGACGGTAATGAATGGTGCGGTTTAACTTACAAGATGGTTGTTAAACAGTTAGAAAAACATTATATAAAAGAGGAAAATAATGGTTAATGATTGGAACGACGGTAGTGGATTTACCCCGCCAGATTTACCACCTAATTACTCACCAGAGGTGCAAGAGATTATTGATTTAGGTATGTTAACGTCATGTGGTCGTTGGGACGCTGAAGCGGATATACCTAAGCTGTACGATGATCCTCAACCAATTGGATACTATCTAGTAATTGATTATCCTGGTAGCACACCAATTAAATCGTTTGATAAAAAGACAAAAACAGAAATAGTGATTACCGATTGGAAAGTTGGAGATGTAATTATTTCTAATGGTAGACACTGGTTTAAGAGCAAACATGATATTATAGTTGGCTTAGGAATAAATTAATGAGATATTACCTATTTTGTTTTCTGCGATGGATTGGTTTCATTGATCATGATAAATTAGATAATAGTGATTTAATTAGTTTGTTATTAAAGTGTAAAAAGAAAGCACTACAAAAAGGAGAAGTAATGGATTTCGTACAAGCAATGCAAAAAGCTGATGAAATATTCGAAGAATATAAACGCAGTCATCCGATGTGGTGGAAACTTTTAGACGGGACACCAATTATAAATGATCTTAGTGTGAAGTTCGCTGAGAAAATACGAGACATCGTAGCAGCTGAGGTTAATAAGGCTATAACTGAAACAACTGCTAAAGTAACGCATTCTTTAACGTCTATTGCTGCAACTTCTATTTGTGATGTTGATGTGGAACATAGTGCAGATTGTGTTTGGCATGGCGAAGCTGTTAAAGATGCATCTACACCGTGCGATTGCGATTGTGCAGAAAGATGGAAAGAAGCTAATCGTGTTTATAGGCTTGAGCAAATAGCGCATTTAATTGGTAGTATTTTCTATCACAGCAACTTCTTTATTGAATCGCATAACGAAGCAATGTTAGACGAACTACTTAAACAAGCAGGTGCTCGTTACACAAATGAAAACCAGATTATAGAAGGTAATGAAAAACTAGCCATAGATAGAACAATTCAATACGAGTGGCATGGCGTTAGGAAAACAATGGCAGAGCGGCTCAGTAATAAAAAATGAACAATGAATATAATAGTGATGGATATTTCGTATTAACAAAAGATGGATGGCGCTATACTGAAGGTGAGTTCTACGCGCTTGGTGAATCTAAAGATGAAGCAAAAACAAACTGGAGGAACCAGAATAAACGGAAGAAAATACAACAAACTTATAAAGTATCATTTAAGTAAAAAAATACTAACTTGGTCCTATTGTATAGGAAATGACTAAAATCAAATCCATAATCCATACGCCAGCGTTAATACCGCTGGCTAGTGGGGCTATAATTGCATAGCACAAATATGGCTTTATTCGAAACAAATACAGTCATATATCACTAAAGTGAGCACATAGGTTTAATGACCATTGTGTTTGCGCAAACTACAATGAAATAATCTTTATAAACAAAGGAATAGATAACATGGCTATTAAAGACGAAAGTACTGGCAATGGTGCAGAAGTTCAAAACAACCCTACTGGTAGTTTTGCACCTAATCGTGATCATCAAACCAAAGCCGATAGCACTGGGTACAGCTTCACCAATCTGCGCAAGTTGTCACGGCCTGCATTCAGTCGCACACAGGCATCGGAAGCATTGAACAAGATCACCAAAGCAATGACTGAGATGATCACAGAAAAAGCCGATAAGAGTTTTGAAATCAATTTGGTTCCAATTGAAAAAGAACAAACACCAAACTTGTCGATTTCTATTTTGATTCTCGCTGTTCGTGATAAGCAGAACCCATTGTTGGGTGTTGCGTATCACTCGTTGTTGCTCGAAGCGTCTGCGGATATTCGCACACCTAAGCCAGAAATGATTAACGGTCAATCCGTTGAGATTCTCTATACTGCTGGTGATTCCTGCAACGATACTTTGAAGGGTGTTGTGCTTGGTTACGTTCAGCGGTTGTTTCCGCAAGACACACCACGTAACGCAGGTGCTTGTGTTGTTCCTAAGGACTTTAACGTTGAAGACAAATCGGCATTGCACGTATTGATTGCAAATGCTATTTTTGCATGTACTTCTGAGCTTGAAATTAATAGCAAGAACTTTGAAGATATCAATATTGCAAACGCTAAGAATGATTCCACTTTGTCAGTGCGAACACAGTTTGCAATGCCACAACAACAAGATGCGGTCGGTGCGCCATTGCGCAGTGATATCGTATTGGATTTTACCGCTGCACCAGTGCAGTCGCAACAAACACAACAGCAAGATGCTGGACGTGAAGCACCTATCGCGCGAATTGGTGGTTTCCTGGATATCTTCTGGGACCCTATCGTTGCGCCACAAAACTTGTACGGTATTCCAGATCCAACACAACAATCTTTTCAGCGTTACGCTGCTCGGTTTGTTGCAACAACGATGGAATCAACCGAACTGCTTACTATTCCAGCGCAATTATTGGCGCTAGTTCCAGTCGTTGGCCTCGGCGAAAACAACGCTTGGGTTCAAGGTTTCCGTCCAAGGGATTTTCCTTCTGGCGACGTAGACTTCCGTGATATCGGTGCTATTGGCATCGAAGTTAACTTTAGCAATGATCCAAGTGGCGTTGGTCAACGCATTGACACACATGCCGATAAGTTTAAACCAGAAAATCTCGGGCAGTTGGTTAAGGCAACAATTCGTCCTGGTCTTGTGGTGTCCTTGGATGTGCCGGAATGCGGTGCTCAGACCTGGTTCAATGAAGTATTCTCGGCAGCTGCCGCTGGGAATACCCAAGCAAATATCGCTATTCTTAAAGCCGCTAACGAGCTTACGAATGGTAACTTTGTAAAGTATTTTGATCCAAAGGGCCGTGTCGCAACTGATGAATACAATCGTATCCATCTGGGTCATTACACGAACTCTCGTGGTGAACGTGCAGACATTCGCGATATTGATTATTTGGCAGTGTTGAATTGTGTCGGCGCACAAGACCCAGGTGCAATTAAGTTGTGGTCTGATTCTTTTGCAAGCACACATATCCCTCTGCCGAAACGCTTGTATGAACGGAAACGTATCATCCAATCAATTTGCAATAACGCGGTATTCACAGGCTACGCTCGCCGCGTCACGTTTGAAGTCGGTTTCATTAACGCACTAGTTAAGGGTTGCCAAGAAGCTGGTTTGGTTCTGAAGCCTGTATACTCGTATCAGGATCTTGGTAATTACGAACGTGCTCGCTCACAGTTCTCGGGTCATACTTTGTTGACCCCTGAATCGAGCGGTATCTTCCGCAGTGGTTATAATCAAAACGCGACACCGTCTGGTGCAAATCGTGGTTTCAGCCGCTGGCAGTAAAGTAGTATAGCGGCATAGTGTAAGTAACAAAAAGAGTGAGAGTAAAATCTCACTCTTTTTTGCCTCTGATTTAAAATCCACAGGAGAACATCATAGGAATTTCACTGGAACTCGTAAACTTTGATGAACTGTTTTCAAAATATAGCACTAAAGAACCAATCATTATTAACAACGTATCAGAAGGTTCTGAAATAGATAAAGAAGCTTTTAATGCGATGATTTACACCAAATACAATACCGATCTTCTTAGTAATTTGCCTACTTGCGAATGCCAGGAAATAAAGGGAGAACATAACGTTGGTGTGAAGTGTAAACAATGCGGAACATTCGTAAAGGCACCTTTAGAACAAGATCTTGAGCCGTTAGTTTGGATTAGAGCGCCAGAAGGAGTGAGTAAACTTATCAATCCAATTGTGTTAACAATGTTATCCGAAAAGTTTTCAAAATCTGGATACGACATTATTCGATGGATAGCTGACAGTACATATCACCCAGCTGTCAAAGTTCCGGCAATTATGGAAACTGTACAAGAGCTAGGAATCCAACGAGGTTATAATAATTTTGTTGATAACTTTGATAGTATTATCGCATCGTTATTTAATGTAAAAGGATTCAGAGCAAAGAAAGGCGTAGAAGAACCTTTAGAACAATTGTTGAGAGAGCAAAGATCTTGTGTGTTCTCTGACTATCTGCCATTGCCTAATCGTTCCCTATTGGTTATTGAGGAAACAACCGTAGGAACATATGTTGATCCAATTGTAACAGGAGCAGTGGACGCGATCCGCACCATGTGTAGCATTGATAATTTATTGGCAAATCATTCCGTTAGAACAAAACAAAATAGGACGATTAAAGCAATTTATCAACTGTCTGATTTTTATGACGATTTATATCGTTTTACATTAGCTAAAAAAGAAGGAATATTTAGAAAACATGTATTTGGAACTAGATCACATTTTAGTTTCAGAGCAGTGATTTCATCGCTTACAGCGAATCACGATTATGATGAATTGCATGTCCCGTGGGGTATTGGAGTATCCGTATTAGGTATTCATTTAACGAATAAACTATTGCGTAGAGGATTTACTCCCAATGGTGCAAAAGCATTTCTAAACGAACATTCACAAAAGTATCATCCACTGTTAGATGAACTGTTTCAGTTGTTAATTAATGAATGTCCATACAAGGGCATACCTGTGATATTTCAAAGAAATCCGAGTTTGGAACGCGGGTCAGCACAAGCAATGTTTGTTACGAAAATAAAAACTGATCCGAACATCCCCACTGTATCACTTTCAATTTTGTCAGTAGTAGGCTTAGGAACATAAGTAATTCTATAGTAAAATAATATACTATTACTATAAATAATATTTATACAGGCCAGTTTATCAGTAATGATAAATGTAAATCCATTGAATTGCTGGAAACTCTTGTTAGACAGATTAACTAAAGCGGAGTGTGAAAACACATACGTCAATGTTTGAAAATAATCTGGTAGAGACAATCAGCAGCCAAGCATCTTAACTTAAATGAAAGAGCCTAATCGTTACCATGTAAATTGGTAACCATTTAAGAATGATGAAGGTTCAACGACTATCCTGTAATGGGAGTAGGAGCTAGTGGCTCCGAAGCAGTGGACATCCAAACAGATAAAGCTGAGGATGAAGATATAGTCTGTTCTATATAGAGATATATAGCAGGTACAACATACCGGGTTAGTGTAACGAACTAATTGGACAATAAGTTAATGCAGATTTTGACGGTAAACAAAATTGCTGTCTAAAAACCTTTTTAACTGTCTGGAAACCCCTGAGAGCTTTATTCACCACTGCGAGTCGAAAGACAAAGCCAAGGTTTTAAAAGAATAGAGATTGGGCAATCAGCAGCCAAGCTCCGTACAGGAGAAGGTTCATCGACTATCGCGTAAGCGAGTAGGAATCAAGTGATTCCGAAACGGAAGGCTATTCATTACGAATAGAAGATATAGTCAGTTCTTTATGGAAACATAAAGCAGGTATTCAGCATACCGATCTAATCTAACGAATTAGATGGACAAAAGGATCAGTTAAACGCAACATTATCAATCGATACATGTATAACGGAACAATTAAAGAATCTAGCTCCGCATAAATCAACTTTTGATTTGAATAACCCACGTATGGTATCGCGAAATTTATCGATGCCGAAACCAGTTGTCAGCACATTGGCTTCGTATATTCATAGCGACGACAGTGTTGTTGATCCGGTTAAGTTTCAACGAATGTCAGAATTACTTTTTGTGCAGTAATGAAAAAAGGAGAATCAATGGCGCAAGTATTAATAGGCGGTGCGCAAGAATTTAATGCTCTATTGTACTCGCCTAAACATCCTAGTACAGTAGACTTTATTAAAAATCAATTAAATAATTTTAGTAATACTCTTACCGACGCTGGGAGAACATTTCTACAAGATAGTTCTGAACTTATTGAAAAGTTCAACGGTAGTGAGGCAATGCGTTTATCACGTGTAGCATACAAGAAAGTAAGTAATTTATTCCAAAAGGATGTAATTAAACCACTATGCGAAGTGACTGAGTTTCAAATAGCACAACTACAAATGCAACGATGGATAATGGCTGAGCCTACTGTCAGAACATTGTATCATCAACAACGTATTGATGGGTATTCTGAAACATATGTAGACGTGCAGCCAGAAGCAACAGGTGACGAGCATTACGACTATCGTCGCGTAATGGATGGAATTGTAACAGATCTGCCAGTAGATGGGGATAGTGAAGCTGGGTGGTCTCATACACAGTTCATCGACGACTTAAAGGAAGGTGATCGTGAGTTAGATATAGATGAACAATCTGATATCTTGATAACATGGGCTAATGTAAAAGCCATCATTGATGCTGGAAAAGAAGACCCAACATCAGGCTTTGGTGGGATGATGTAAATATAACACTAACAGACTTAGTCCGTATTTTGGATTAGGTCTGTTTTTTTTTCCATACCCGATACATAATGTGTTACCCGATTATAGAGAATTAGAAAATGACATCTACAACACTAGTCACTGCATCAGATGTAATTACTACGTTCAGCACAGCCACTGTACCGGTCCCAACTTTATCTCCTGCTGGTTGGGTATTCGCCACTGCTGAAAAAGCGGATTTTTTGATTAGCCATTTTTTTGAAGCAGACTATATTCAATCATATTTGTACGCTGGTAGAATTTCAAATATACAATGGTTAATTGAACAATACGGTAACGATATCACTAATTTTAGTAACCAATTACGACGAACTCTTGACACGTATCTTGGACGTTATTATCAAGTTGTCAACATTGTTATCACAACAGATGATAATGCTACGAATTTGACAGATAAGGTTTCGGTTGGCATTCAGTGTGATGTTACAGAAAACGGCACTACTTATTCTATTGGCAGACTATTAAATATTCAAAATTCAATAGTGGAGACCATTGTTAAATTGAATAATACTGGGTCTGCTACTTAGAAAGTAAATCATGATTAACATTGATAAATTTGCAGAACAAAAACAAACTGGCGATAGTAACATTGTTACAAAACGATTAATTCAAATAGCAGAAGAAGATATTAAACGTTTACCAGAGCGTGTGTTTGTTGGTGTTTTCTTACCAGTGTTTGCTGGAGATGAGCAATTACACTACAACGTGAATATGGAAACATGGTTAAACTACGCTGGGAGTCCGTACAAGTCTGTTCATGTTGTTGATAGAAATGATAATATTTTGTTTACAGTTCCTCCTCTATTAAATAGAGAAGCAGTAAATCCAGTGAAACCGAGCGATTATAAGGTTCCTATTTCATCTGTAGTTACTACTGCCGGACAGATAGCAAATCAAAGTCCGAGACAAGGACTTCGTTATCTTACAACGGAATTGACCAAGCGTGCGCTTATCATGAAAGTTCCGGGTAATGTTTTAAAAGATCTGGCTATATGGAACAGTATTTTTACAAGATACGGCAGACTGCCTATTGTAGAGCTTACTGCCGATCAAAAGAAAATAATTAACAACACCACAGACGAAGTCGATGATACGGACGATTTTGAATTTATATCAGAATAAGAATTATTTTAACACTTCACGCAACGTTATGAGCGACCATGCGTTAAACAAATATCCTTCTTGGAGATATTTAAATGAAGGAACTTAAAATAGCAGTGATTTCTGATTTGCATCTTGGCCATAGGAAGAATCCTACAGCTGAGATTATTGAAAATCTTAAAAAAGCTTTTCCTGATAATGCTGAAACAGCTGAATTAGATATTATTTTTTTAGCTGGTGATGTATTTCACGATTTAATGAATTTATCAGATGAAGAAGTATGGGATATTAAATTCTGGGTAGCGCATTTTCTGCGACTATGCAAGAAGCACGATATTCTAGTTCGTGTATTGGAAGGGACACCTTCGCATGATTGGAAACAATCAGAGATATTTCCAAACACGAACACCTTAGCAGGCATTGGCGCTGAACTAAAATACGTTAAAGAACTATCCATCGAGTACATAGAGCGCTACGGGATAACCGTGCTCTATGTACCTGATGAATGGGAGACAACAACTGATAAAACACTAAGCCAAGTCCATGAACTGTTAAAAGCAAAAGGGCTTACTAAAGTAGATTACGCGATAATGCATGGTACGTTCGATCATCAGTTACCCTCGTACGTTAAATCACCAGTTCATAACGCCAGTGCGTATTTATCCCTAGTTAAGAATTTAATATTAATTGGACACATACACACCTATACACAGTTTGATCGCATTATTGCACAAGGTTCTTTTGATAGATTAGCACATGGTGAAGAAGAACCAAAAGGACATATTCGTGCAACAGTACGAGATAATGGAAAATATCAAATTACATTTGTTGAAAATAAAGGAGCAAAGAAATTCATTACTGTTCATTGTTTTGGTTTAACACTACCAGACACTCTAGCACTTATTGAAGAAAAAGTAAAGGACTTACCAGCTAACTCATTTGTGCGTGTTGAGGCAGATAGTGATAACCCCATATTTGAAAATATGGAAATGCTAATTAGACAGTTTCCTTTTTATAGTTGGTCAAAATTACCATCAAAAACTATAGAAGAAGAAAAATCAATTGTAGATAAAGAAGAATTATTTGTGCCGATTACGTTAACGAAAGATAATCTTAAAGGATTATTAATTGAACGTATGGTGAATAATGGCGCATCTGATTTAATGTTAGATGCTGCGAATAGTATCATGGTGGAGGTAGAATGAATACAGATGCCATTTCTAATAGGGCGGTAGGCCAGTATAATTTAAGCATTGCTACATCGTTGGCTAAAGAGGCTTTGTGCGGCATACATGAAGATTATCCTACGGAATATCCGCCTATAAAAGATTACCAAGAACTTTATGTCAACACGCGTACTTTATTTAGAAACCTTATGGGGAGTTTAAATAAAGAAGATGCAGGTCTTGTACTTCCAAATCAAGTAGCTGCTGAAATAGCGGTAGAAATGGATGTGATTACATCTATCGTAAATGACGTAACAAAAGGTAAAACTAAAGTAGTGTTCTATTATAGCGACTATGCTAACATGACACACTTATATAAACACGCTCAGTTAAGAGTAGACAATACTCCAAAACAAAAAGAGTATACAGCTTTTCATAATTTAACAATGAATATATTGTTAACTGAGCATCCTAGTGAAATCGTTAAATTTACTTTAAAGATAAAGTCACCTGTTAAAACAAAAGCTTTAATTTTAACACACTACGCTTATGATTTATTGTCTTATAGAGAATTTAATAAATTAGTACTGATTGAATCTCATACTGGTAAACTCAAAGACAGAGCACTTTGGTATACGAAATATTATCAAGGATCAAACTTATCTATGATTCCATTTCGAGAGGATCTTATTCAGGTATTTGGCGATAATGAGCAGTTTCAACCAATGCCAATTAAGGTTCGTCGAGAGATTATAGATATAGCTACCCATTATAAATGGAGCGCGGTATCAACATACGACAAGCTGTCTATGAGTATAAGCGCTATTAAAGATCCGTACACACGTGCTATTCTTCAAGAAGTATTAATTAGGAATGGTTAATATAATATACAGTAATTTATTACTGACATGACTCATAATTTGAGCGTCAGAATACAACATTTAATAAAAGGAAGTTAATCATGGCTGGTAATTATCAAGCTCCACCGCGTGTGAAAAATGCTTTAGATAACAATAAACTTAGTCTGTCAGTGAAGTGTCCTGGTGACGACTCAAAGTGGTCTAATTTGGTTTGGGGATTGTACGCTAATAACCCTCGTATTACCGTATATACAGGAGATCCTAAAGACACTGGTGAAAGTAACGGATACGGAAAAATTTCTGGTAATGTAGACGTGCCAAATTTCTTCATGCTTATTCACGGTATTCGTGAAATGATTAAGGTTCCTGTAACAGCACCAGTTGACGAACGTAAGTTTAGATTGGAATGTAAGAACTTTATTTTCCCAGGTGGGAAACGTAGTGAACAGCCTGTTGTTGTAAGTGAAATTTATGTTGGAAAAGACGATAATGGTTTGCTATGGATTTCAGTAGCATCTACAACTAAAGGACGCCCTCGTATTAAATTTCCTTTCCTGCCACAGAGCCGCTTTCATCGCTATGTGCATGGGGATGGTTCTGAGTTCCCGATTGCAAAGGTTTCTGAATGGTGCGCTGCTGCGTACGCGGACATCTTAACTGAGTTGATGCCGACAATGCTCGCAGACAACTACGAAGCGCCAAAGCCGAAAGACAATGGTGGTGGTCGCCCTAATAATTATAACGGCGGTCGTTCTAGCGGCGGAGGCAATAATTCCCAGGACGACATCGGCGGCGATACTGATCTCCCGTTCTAATTAATTGTAGTGAAATAAGTTCATATTGTAGCGGTAGAAAGTAACCCTGGCTCGGAAGGCTTAGGTTACTTTCTACCGTAGTTTTTAAGGTGATGGCAATACAAACAAATATAGTCATATATCACTAAAGTGAGTAGTATGTGTTGTGTAAATAAAGGAAAAACATATGAAACTTATAACAATTAGAACAACAGCGCAAGGTGTCCCAACAACCGCAATGGTTGTCCATAAAAGCGGACTAATAGTAAACGCAAGTCAATTAGAAGAACTAGCTGGTAAATCGTATTTAGATATTGACGACATAGTCAAGATAATTCGAGTTGACAATAAAGACCATCTTGGAAAAAACTTAGATTTAGTTATTGAATGGAATATTGCTTTATTTGATAAGGTATCATTCAGTGGTGATTTTGATATCTTTGAAGAGATTAATCAATATTGGTCACAGTTACCTCAGGTAGAACAAACTAATATATTTAAATGTTATTTGAATATAAAAGAAACATTTGATTCGGAATGGGACACAAACGAACTAACAAAAAAGTTGTATGTGTTGATTGAACAATTGTTTAGTTTTCATGATTTAGAAAAAGTAAAACATTGGTGTGAGTTTTATAGCTATATACAAATACCTCAGAATATTGAGGTTGAGTTTGTAGAAGCAGCTGATAACTCACGAACACGTGATCGGACTTATGATCAAAAAGATTATAAAGGATTGGTGGCACTGTCAATCTTATTGCGCCCGATGATACCTATTTGGGGTGAATTCATTCAGCGAACAAAGAAAGAAATTGGAACAGTATTTAAAGAGTATTATGCTTGTAGGTTATTAACAAAAACGTTGTTAATAAATTCAAGTGAAATGGAAAAGTTACGACGGTATGTAGTAGCTACTATTCCATCAGAGAAATCAAAATCATCACCGATACTAGATGGACTAAGCACTGAAGATTATCCAACGTGGATGTTGTCAATGGTGTTGGTGCGACGTTTAAGTATAGGCGATGTTAGGGGATTAGATCAAAATTCTAATTTAGCTACATTTATCTACAAATACATTGGACAGAGATCAAAAGGTCATGACAATAGTTTTATAGGTTTAGTGAAAGATAAAATTGTAGAAGGACAAAGCCAAGAAGGCGAAAACAATTTATCGAAACTCGAAGGTTACAAAATAAAACAAGAGATATCGGAAGGCGATATTATCACTATCGCGTATTATGCTCAAGACATAATGTCCCTTGCTTTCAAACTATGTCCAGATATTAAAATTGAATTATTGGAGCAATCTTTTTTATCCATAAAAGCACTTGAAACACAACAAATATACGACCCGCAGATTCTACTAACACAATGGGTAACCGCTAGAGTTATTCCTCATAAGGGTTTACAACACATTAGTAAGATATTGTTATTGGGTGTAATGGCAGTAGCACAAGCTGCTTTATGGCACAAAGGATATTTTGAATTAGCTGGTTTAGTCAGCGCAGCAGAAGAAACAAATAACGATGCACTTCGTGTTGATTTTGATTCACGCGCAAGAATCAAAAAGGAACAATTAGAAATACTCGATGCGTTATATCCATATTCAAAACGATCATCTGGTAAGCAGAAAACTGCTAAACGCACTAATCCAGCTGCTGAGAGTATTGATCTCGTGTCGAATTTATTTGTAGAACGTAATTGGAGACTAACAATACCCGATAGTTGGATAGCACAGTTGTATGGAAATAAAAATAATAGAAGAACAGTAGTATCGCATGATATTAAAATAAAGTTAGCTGATCTTGCTATTTCTCTTGCACAAAGGAGTTTTTAAATGTCTTTTAATCAGAGACCAGGAATTGCAATTACACGTTTGATAATTCATGAAACCGGCACGTATAACCAACAGTTTCGACGACCTTACAATACAAATCTTGATCGCTCTACATTGAACATTATTCAAGAACGATTATTTAATACAAATAAAATTGGACCAACAACAGTCGCTGGTATTGCTAGTCATTTTGTTAGTCCGTCTCCTACTCCAGAAGGAACGATCGACATTCCGAATGGCTGGGGACAGAAACGAATGCGTTTCTGTATGGAAGTAAGATCTGTATTTCCAGGTATCGGTAGTGAGATAATTGAAAACGTGATGGGTTATACCGACTACGATGGTGTTGCGTTGTCTGGTAGCGTTGATCCGAGAATGATTTTTACCGTTAACTCTATTATAACGGAAAGACGAACAATCGAAAGGACGCCTCTCGGTAATCAAACTCACGTGACTATCAATGATAATTCTCACGTGATTACCGATAATAGCTGGTCCGGTGTTGGTCAACAGGTATCAAATCACCGGATGCGACCTGAAGATATTTATTCAGTAATGACGCGTGATATGCTGCCGCCTGATTGTACTATGTATGACGAAAGAACCATAGCTAATAATCTAGCCATGAAATCAAGGCGAGCAAATGGTGTACCGGCAAGCTATATGGCTAATATCTTGCAGAGTTGGAAAAGCTCCGAAGCTGATACAAGTATTGGTTCTTCTCGTGGTGATATTCTAGAAGCCGCTAGAGATTATTCAGCAGAAAATATTGCTTCTAAAGACCCCTTGTTATCTGCAATTAGTAATGTCACAGGAAGACCCATTGGTGACTCTTTCTCTTATAATGAATTAATGTTACTTGACCCTAATGTTGATAATTTAGCAGTCGTTGTTTTAATGTCCGCTACAGAGAAAGCAACTGTGCATCAAGCAGGACTAACTGCTGATTGGGGTGGTTCTGATGGCGTTACGCATGCCGCGACTATTTTAAGTCAAGCAATTCCAGGTTTGCTTATGGAGCAAGGGCTTACTTGGGTTGTGTTTAAAACTACTAATCAATCTAGAGACGGTGTAATCAGTACAGTCGTTTTTGATGTACGTGGGTTTTCTGATACATTTGATCATAGTTTAGGTTTGCAGAATTTCATACGAAACATGGAATTCCAAGTGTTGCAAGATCTATCGTATTCGGGTGCTATGTCGTTCGAAATCTCGATGCAAATTGATCTACTTGGAGAAACATGGATAAAAATATCTTTGGACGGTAAACCAGAAGTAGATTACGTCACGCCATCGTTTTGCGATGCATTGACTGTTCCGGTAGTAACAACAAATGGTAGACTAGCTATGTCAGTAGCAAACGATTTCAGTGATCTGATGGGTCAGCTTAGACCATCTCCTTGTGATTTCGTTGGTAAAACTAATGGGAATATACAAACACCGTTAAGTTCCGGTGGTTTCGGTGTTATTTAAATAAAGGAAAAAAGCAATGGCAATGAAATTATTGGATTTGTATAAATCCATACTTAAAACAGCTGACTTAGTGGCTACTGACGACGGTTATGTGAATCAAGTAATTGGTGAATTAAAAACACCATTGCTTGTAAAAGGAAAACGACTAGTTCTTCCTACTCAAGAACATTTGGCTAATTCTAATAAGTCGAATATCGTGATATTCCATCCGTTATCGGAAAGTCTTTTGAAAGGCGAATCTGATGTCTTGGAAAAGTTTCGAGCATCATTAGTTGTGCGTATTAATTACGTGTTGCACGTTCTAACATTACATTTGTTAAAAATTGCTTCACACATAGACGAGCATGCGTCGTTAACGCCTGAACAATCCGATTTTCTGAGTCATGTTAAAAATGTCGATAAGAAGACGGTTGACGATTTCGCAAAAGTATGTGAACAGTTTGGCGAAGGTAATTCTCAAAAGAATTTTGTATCCATATTCCTAAAACGTGGTGGTAAGGTAAGAGGAACTACTTACTCACGATGTGGTATTGTACATTTTCCACTATACGAAGCCTTGACAAAATCAGAGCATGAGTGTTATGGTGTAAAGCTGCGTGTAAAAGATATTAAATCTTTAATAAGCTTGATGGATTATATTTTTCCAGGTATTGATAAGCCTGAAACATATAACATTGGTACTGAATCTCAACTTGCACCTTATCTTGATGCTTTGATGAAGACAGTAGGTGTCGTAGCTTCTAATCTGAACACTATCATTGAATTGTTTAGAAACACAATGGAAGATGAGGCAGATGAACTTCTGTTTGAATCTGAATGGGAAGAAACATTCGATAATATCGAAGTAATGAAATCAGAGATTCGCTTAGTTCCAATGCAAGCTGGTAACGAAGGTAAGTCTCTACATACTGACGTAGGAACCACGCCTGCCGCAGCAGCGACATCAGCTTCATTTGCAAGCGCTCCAGTTACTAATCTTCAACCGTGGCAAGTTCCACCACAACAACCACAAAACACATATGGCCAACCAGCACAATCGTATCAGCCTGCGCCAGTAGTTACTGAGAATGGTGGTTTGGATTTTAACTCACTGATTCGTTCTGTTCCTAGTTTGCGTTCTGTTATTGGCGCTCCTAATAACGTACAACAGTATCAGCAAGGTCAATCACGTAGTGGTATGGATAGACCAGCAGGATTAGGAGGAATAGGACGAAGCTATAACACTCCTAGTTATGGTAATAATAATTATGGCAATCGCAATGGTGGGTTTGGTGCGATTTAAATAATACGGCATAAATAGCATCTAATCCTTAAAAAGATTAGATGCTATTTTTTTCTCTATGTGGAAGCTTTTATGACATTTGGTCATTTAGAACTATACTGCATGTATTGTCACGGGACAATAGGTCATAGTGAGTACGTGTTTACCGGCGATGAAGATTCAGAAAACGGTCATGAGTATTGGTTTTGCTGCCACGCATGTAGAGATGCTGGATTACCATGTGAAACATTTCATAAAAATACAAAAGAATTAAACATTATGTAATTCTGTTAACACTAGTATACGACTGTCGTATCTTGTCGATATTTCCTTGGTAAGGAATTAATAGCTGTGTTAATTTCAAATCATTCTCAGACGGAGAAGTCATATCGTTCATTCGCATTGTTAACCAGTGTAAATATGGCGCAACACCATATTTAGAAAGAAGACCAAATAGATCAGCCTCGTACACATACGCGTCCATCGGAGCAACGTCAATGATTTGCGTCGTTGAATCATTTCTCAATAACGTCATGTGATCTTCTAGAACAACTCTAAACCCCGCATCGTAGTAAATATCACTACCAGGATTAAACATTAAACTATCGACATTCATAAGAGTTCCTCTTAATGTAAAGGTTTTTAGTGATATATCACTAAAGTGTAGTGTGTGGTAATGACATCATAAAAATAACAATAAAGATTATTATTTTTCCAAATTTATATTTAGTTGTTATAACACAATGTTGTACATAAAGGAAAACGTTATGAGCACTAAGGTTTCTAATCAGCTTTTTCGTGAGTTTCAGGGAGTTAATGGGTTAAACCCATGGAGGCAACACAACTCTAGTAGTCGAGAGCAAATGTTCTCGAGTCATATTTCGCAGACACTTGTTGTCAATGGCGCTACAGAGCGTCGTTGTCAAACTGGTGTTGAGCGTGAGTTTGGTAAATATACATTCAAAGTGAGAATGCCGTGCGATGGAGAAATCATCAAGATCATTCCACGCTATCGTCCCAAGATAGGTGCTGATTCAATTAAGATGAATCCTCAAACTTTAGTAATTTATGAAAACGCAATTACTAAAGAAGTAGGAATATTTAATTTGGTTAAGTATTGTTCTTATCACCAATACTTTGGTTTTGAATATAAAGAACAAGATGGAATTAGAAATATTCGACCAGGTGCTGCTATAGCAGAAGGAACCGTGTTTTTAGACTCACCGTCAATTACACCAAACGGTGGTTATAAGTACGGTGTTCAGTGCAATATGGCTTTCATGACGCATCCAGCGGTTTCTGAAGACGGTGTAATTATTAGTAGAGATGTATTAAGAAGATTTGCTTTTAAGACTTATGAGCAACGTACAGTTGAATGGGGCAGTAAACGTTTTGCTTTGAATTTATATGGTGATGAAAATAACTTCAAGCCATTCCCTGATATAGGGGATCGCGTTCGATATGACGGTATTCTGATGTGTCTTCGAAGCTACGATAAAGGATTAGCTGTAGTTGAACAAAGTGTTAGTGCTCTTATGGAGCCAGATTTTGTATTTGATAAAATCACATACGCAGCTGGTGCTGGTGGAAGAATTGTTGATATTCGCGTACAACACGATAGTCAAAATAGCGCACCTGACGCGGTTGCTGGAATGGAAACACAAGTAGAAAAATACGACTTAGCTAGACGTGAGTTTTATAAGGAAATTCTAGAAGAATATAATCGCCTGAAAAGCGATCGTCGTGAGAACTTAAGAATTACTCCTGAATTTCACAGAATGGTAGTTGAAGCACTATCTGTTGTAGATAGCGACCAACACCGGATTATTAAACTGTATCGCCAAGCACAATTAGATGACTGGCGTGTGGAGTTTACAATCGAGTATGACATTGAACCTATTACAGGATTTAAATTGTCAGATTGTCACGGTGGTAAGGGAGTTATCGTACACGTCGCTGAACCGGATGAAATGCCTGTGGATGAAAACGGTAATCGGGCAGATATCGTGATGGACCCTAATTCTACTATTTCACGAATGAATATTGGTCGATTATACGAACAATACATTAATGCGGCTAGTCGTGATGTTGTTATTAAAATAAAGAATGATATTCATCCTTGGTTCTTTGGTGCTACAACCGCTAAACACAAGACAACAATGGATAGTTATTCCGAGCATGAGATTAAAACAGTTCTAAGCACACTTGAACTAACCCAACCAGATTCCATAGATCGCGCTTGGAAATATTTGTTAGGTTATTATAATATTGTTTCTCCAAAGATGCACGTCTGGTTTACAGATGGTGAGTATAAAGGCCGTCGTATTGATCATCTAGCATCAGTTATTAAAGATGGCATTTATCTATATATGCCTCCTGAAAACGAACCAGAATCAGAAGAAATAATTAAACAATTAGAAATGTTTTATAAACCAGTGTACGGCCCTGTTAGTTACATTGGTAACTCTGGTAAACGCGTTATTACTAAAAATAATGTACGCATTGGCGGTGTGTATATGATTTTGTTAGAGAAAACAGGCGACGACTGGACAGCTGTGTCCAGCGGCAAACTACAACATTTTGGAGTATTGTCTCAAGTTACTAATACTGATAAACATTCACACCCATCTCGACAACAAGCAATTCGTGCTCTTGGAGAGTCTGAGGTTCGTATCTATGCAGCATACGCTGGTGCAAAAGTAACTGCTGATATTCTCGATCGTAATAATAACCCAGCTGCACATAAACAAATTTTGTATAGTATTCTAGGCGCTGATAAACCCACAGCAATTCAATCGGCAGTGGATAGAAAGATTTTACCATTAGGAGGAGCGAGACCGTTAAGTCTCGTTAAACATATTTCAGAATGTAGCGGATTGTCTTTTATATACAGAGACTATAAACCTAACTGGGAAAGTGATCAGACAGTTGTGTATAAATAAGTAATTTACGTATACTAAAAAGGAATACTAATGAAAATATTAGCAAGAACGTTACTTAAATATACAACTAAAGAGTTATGGGATATATTAACAGGGTCTTTTGATCTTGTATTCGATAACGGAGAAATCGTTAGCACGAATGATAGGGCAACGCTCTATAGTTCATATTCATGGGATTTTCATCGAGAATTTCAAGATACGCCTTTATTGCCAAAACACCATCTTACCAATATATTGGGTGATAGTAAGCGCCTTGGTTCTGATACTCATTTAGAGTTACTCGGCAATGCAATGTGGTCCGTGTATGATAACCATTTCGAAACACATCCTGAGGATAAATCAAATATTGAATTTGAGTATGATTTTAGGGATAAGTTATGCGAACGCATTTATCGTTATACGAATGCGATGTATAACGATTTATCCTATCGTTTAGAAGAATATGTCGTATCGCTAGATATAACAGACTTCATCGAGGTATTAAATAACCCAACAATCCGCGAAGCTAATACCAGACTTCAAGAACTCCCAAATCCAGGACAGAAGGATATAGAAGACACGCACAAAATTGTAAAGAGTGTTTTGATGAGCGGTAAAGAATTACCTAATAACGCTATATCAAAAGCATCTAGGTCTAATTTAGTAAGCATGGGACAAGTGCAACAATGCGTTAGTGCTAGAGGTGTTTTGACCGATGTTGATTCAAATGTATTTAGGCACCCAATTGTTCGTGGATTTGCACAAGGAATACGTTTGTTGCATGATTCTTTAATTGAATCTCGGTCAGCTGCAAAGAGTCTGTCATTTAGTAAAACTCCATTACAACAAGCCGAGTACTTTTCTAGACGTCTGCAACTGATGTCGCAGATCGTTTGTAATTTACACACTGGTGATTGCGGGTCAACTGAATATGTATATTGGAATGTAAGAAAAACAGAAAATAGAAAAGGCTCTGTTCGCCAAGGAGATTTGAAGCAGCTGATTGGAAAAAACTACATGGATGACGACGGTGTATTAAAGACCATTCATGCAGACAGTCATGAATTAATTGGGAGAACATTAAAACTTCGATCAGTTATACATTGTAGACATCCTGATCCGTATGGTATTTGCAGTGTTTGTTTTGGTCAACTGTCGTTATCTGTTCCGAAAGACACTAACATAGGTCAAGTATGTTGCACTGCCCTTGCTTCAAAATCATCGCAGAACGTACTATCGTTAAAGCATCTTGACGGTAGCTCTGCTGTAGAAGGGATTATTCTAGAAAGTGAACATCGTAAATATTTAAGAATTGATCCTTCTGATGAAAATTCATATTGGCTAGCGGATAATCTAAAAGGAAAGAAAGTACAATTCATAATCTTAGAAGACGACGCCAAGAACTTAACAGATGTAATAGAAATAAAAAATATTGATGACTTGAACATCGGTCGAGTATCTGAGTTATCTAAAATTAGTATTAAAATAGATGATGCCGATCCAATTGGAATTGACGTTTCAGTAGGTAGACGTTTAGCTAGCATGACTTTAGATATGCTTAAACTAATACGAGAAAACCGATGGACAATCGATGCTGGTGGTGATTACTATTTTGATATGTCAAATTGGGATTGGACTAAACCGTTTTTAACACTGCCATTAAAACATATCAACATGTCTGACCATAGTGGCGCCATAGCTGCTATGTTGGAATCTTCTGTTGATAAAATGCAGGAACGAGATAAGAATGTATCACCGGCATATGTACTTCAAGAATTGTACGATTTAGTTAATGAAAAACTGGTAGTTAATCTAGCAGTACTTGAAGTAGTGTTGTACGGGATTATGATTGTTTCTGCTGATAATAATGATTATAGTTTACCAAAGCCTTGGACAAGATCAGCGCTTGGAGTAACTAAGATGTCGATGCAACAGCGCAGTCTATCAACAGCAATGGCCTATGAAGGACATCGGGACGTGCTTATTAAACCGATGAGTTTTATTAATACAAATAGACCAAATCACATTTTTGACGCATTGTTATTACCATATGAAGTATTAGGAGACATAAGCTAGTAAGTAACGATAATGGTCAGGTAGGATTGGCCTACCTGACCATCTTAATTAAATGGATTACAGTATGGCTGAATTAACAATTGTAATGTCTAGTCATAATTTTGTCGTGACTAACATTACCCCTCGTGCTAGAGCAGCAATAGAAACGTTTGCAAGAAAATATGTTTTATACGGGATTGTTAAAACATCATACAACAGTCCATTTTCACGTGTCGCGTTAAAAGTGTTTGCCGCGTCTACAGCGGATAGATGTGAATTTCGTTTTCACATTAATCAACTAGAAGAATTTAAACGCCATTTAGAATATCATTATCTTACTGGGGATTTAGTTGCAGAGGTACAAAAGCCTGTACCTGTTCCTATAAAAGTGACGTTTGATGTTAAGTCTGAATGGAAAGATAGGGATTATCAAATCCCAGTAATTGAATATTTGGTAAGCCATAATCCTCCTGTTTTAAAATTTGTAAATTTAGCTACAGGATTAGGTAAATCGTTCTGTTCAATGAGAGCGATGCAAATACTTGGCGAACGTACTTGCATTATAGTAAAGCCAATGTATATTGAAAAATGGGTTCTAGATATGCGAAGAACCTACGATATCGCATTTGAAGATATATTAGTAATTAGAGGTTCAGATCAACTACAAGAATTATTATTAGAAGCTGAAACTGGTGAACTTGAAACAAAGGTTATTATCATTAGTAATAAGACGTTTCAGAATTGGATTAAGTTGTATGAAAAATTCAGAGAAGAAACTCTCGATATGGGGTATGCTTGTCTCCCTGAAAATTATTGCCAGCACTTAGGTGTAGGTATTCGTTTAATTGACGAAGTACATCAAGATTTTCATTTGAATTTTAAGATAGACCTTTATACCAATGTGCCGCATTCTATATCGTTATCAGCCACGCTAGTGTCAGACGATGCGTTTTTGAATAACATGTACGAAATTGCTTATCCCGCAGCGTATCGTTGTAGAGGCCCGGCATATAAAAAATATATTGCTAGTATGGCAGTTATTTACAAAGTGAAGAATCCGGATAAAATAAGAACAAAGGAATACAATTCACATAGCTATACCCATCATCAGTTTGAGCAAAGTATTCTAAAGAATTTTGATTTAACAAAACATTATTTTGAATTAGTATATCAAACATTAGAAGGCACGTATAAACAGAATTATAAGAAAGGCGATAAGGCTATCGTCTACTGTAAATCTATAGACATGTGTACCTTATTAACTAATTTTCTTAAGGATAAATATAAACATTTAGACATTAGACGATATGTAGAAGAAGACGTATTTGAAAACCTTCTTCAGGCAGATATTTCAGTCACCACATTAGAATCTGCTGGGACTGCTGTCGATATAGATCAATTGACAACTGTTATATTGACAACAGCTGTAACTAGTAGTCAAGCTAATATACAAGGGTTTGGTCGTTTAAGAGAATTGAAAGATGGTCGAACTCCAACATTTGCTTATTTTGTTTGTGAAGACATAGCTAAACATATAGAGTATCATGAACGTAAACGCGTATTATTGGAAGATAGAGCATTGACGTATAAAAGTGTATTTATAAGTAATGTTTTATAATGATAGTGGAGAGAATGAAAATTCTCTCCATTCATGAACGGGAAATGCCCTCTAAATAACAAAGGAAAATTATGCCTACTAGTTCAGATAAACCACTAGATGGAATATTGAATTCAATCGAGATTACTATTCTGTTGCGTTATTATAACGATACAACAGATTACCCACCCGCGTTATTTAATGACAGCCAAGAAGAATCCATTATAAGTAAGTTTGTTCATAAAGCAAACTTACTACAACCTAAAGATTATTCTCAAGCCGCGATAGGTCAAGACAGACCAAGATATGAAATAACAGAACGAGGGCGTGTGTATATAAATCATCTTCTTCATATCCCGCTTCCAGTAAAACGGACCCAGTGGGTAATTAATGGTTCTGTTTATTCTGGGGATAAAAAACAATGAATTTTCCAAAAGGCTTTTTTATTTGTCCAAACGGCACTGTTGTATATGCAAATGGTAAACCTTTTGAGCATGAAGACAAGCTTCGTCCTGCTGTAACTTGTATTTATTTAGTTGGTAATCTAATAAGAATCGAAGCTATTTATAACGATCAGTTAGATTTACCATGTTCTTCTGATAGAGCAGAAAAATTCATTATTGAAGTAGAAGAGATTTCTAATAAACAAATACGAGATATAACAGAAGAAGCCGAAGATAAAATTAGTAGTATTAAACTAATAACAAACGGCCTTCGTAATTGTTTTTATGAGTTTGTAAATAATCCTGCTCTGAAATCAGAAACAAAATAAGAGGAAACAGCGAATGACGACAATAGTTGTTAATGGTAAAAAATTAAGTAATGATGAAGTAATCGCCGTCGAACAAGCTATCCGTGCTTTCGTTAAGACAGCTAAATCCGATGTCGAAAATAAAGATTTAAAAAAAGGTTCAGCTATTTGGAACTTTGCCAATCATCGCTGGAAAGCAATCACTACTGTGTTAGAAATTATCGAAATGAAATAAAATTTACACGGTTAACTTTGTTTATGAAGTAACTCACTAAAATTTAACCGTGTAAATTATTCAATATAAAGGAAAAAGAAATGTCTATTACTAATACAGTTTTCCCGTCTGGTCAAACTACTACAGCAGCAGATAACCCAGTTCTGCCTGAAGTGTCTACAACAAATACAACCGACCCGGCAGTAGGAACAGTTGTTGATACTAATGAAGGAAACGTGTCTACAGCCACGCAAGATACAGTTGATACAACACCAGTGACTCCTATTGTAGAAGCTCCTGTGGCAGTTCTAGACACGCCAGTCCCATCTCAAATTGTATCAGCCATTGCTCCGGCTCCAACACCAGTCGCTGCTCGACATAACGTCATTCCTTTTACGGAAATGTCGATCGTTATTCAAGATGATGAGAATAAACTAAAAGATATTTTAAATCCACCTACTGATAATAAAAATAAAAACGAAGTCAAAAAAGATCTTCGTTATTTTATTACAGCTAATGCAATCGACACACTTAATGTGTTAAGTGGTTGGGCTGCGGGTACGTTACCACTGAATGTGTTTGCTGGAATGGACTCAAACGGCACTCTAAAACAACCAGTTATGTTTGGCCCAGGTTTTGGTCCAAAAGCCATTGTTGTAATTCACCATACTGGTGCTATCGTGCATCATCTTGATCAGGATGGCAAATTGATTGGTGTTCCAGAATTAAATATGCAGAGTACTTTTACACCGCAGGCTCCTGTTGCCGCTAGTTAATAATAGTTTTATGTTAGCTTACATTTTTTTTTCGTAAGCTAACAGTTATTTTTTTTTTTAAGGAAATTAAATGAGTGATGTTGCGTGCCCATCGTTTGTTGGGGAAACACTTGACGATCTATTTAACTACGGTAATATGTTATTAGATCAAGGAAAATTAGATGAGGCTATTTCTGCATACAGCGATGTCGTAGCTAGAGAACCTGGTTTCGTTCAAGCGCACTACGGCATCTCATTACTTCGTTCTTATAAAAAAGATGATCCGCATGTACAGATGTTGGAAGATCGAGTATCAAAGATATCCGGTTTACCAGCACCACTGCATGAAAAATTTTGGTTTACACTTGGTAAGATGCGAGAAGACACAGGTAATTACACAGGCGCATTTGAAGCGTATACAAACGGCAATAACATAACGCGTACAAAAGTTAACTGGAGTGATTTCTCAGAAGATTTATTGTTGAAAAGAACAATAAAAGGATTCACTAAAGAATGGATGAGTAAACGTAGTAGACCAATAAGTAATGAAGAGCGAGTACCAATTTTTATTATGGGAATGCCACGTTCAGGTACTACGTTAATTGAACAAATTTTAGATACTGTTCCAAGCATTCATGGAGCAGGTGAATTAGCGCTTGTGAGTAAAACAATAATTGATCAATTACCAGAAAAATCATTTGCAAAATACTTTCCACAAAGTGTATTAGATTTCACTCCAGAGACATTTAGATTAATCGGTGAAAACTATATTAACGAAGCGTGGGAAGTAGCTCCAAATACAAAATACCTTGTCGATAAAATGCCAGCTAATAGTTTCTATTTAGGCATTATGTATTTGATGTTTCCAAATGCGAAATTTATTCACGCTACAAGAGATCCAATGGATTCATGCTTCTCTTGCTATACGAGATTGTTTAAAGATCGCAATGTACCTTTTTCTTACGATCAAGGTGAGTTAGGTCGTTTCTATGTTCGTTATCGTAAACACATGAAACATTGGGAATCTATATTACCACCCGGTACTGTACATGAAGTAAGTTACGAAAACATAGTGATTGATACAGAAAAAGAAGCACGTCGTTTATTAGAATATATTGGTGTGCCGTGGGATAAAAAATGTTTGGAATTTTATAATAACGATCGAATTGTAAAGACTAGTAGTTTCTCACAAGTACGTCAACCAATCTATAAAACATCTTTAGCTAGATGGGTGAATTTTGAAAACGAATTAGATGTTCTTTATGAAACGGTAAAAGATTATCGATAAACATATAGCTGGGTACATTCCCAGCTATATGCCCTGAATGTAGAATATTTCAGACATATATAACGTATGTGAAATGTATTAAATAAATTTTTGTTATTTAACTTTAGGAGAATACAATGTGTGATTGTTCAAAAGGCCCTGTATCAACTTTGCCCGGTAGTCATCATCCGTTGCCGGTCGGAACGATGTGTGATGGATATAACTGCGAATGCGAAAAGCTAGCAGTGTCCCGTATACAGGGTGAAACAGATTCATTCTCGGCGGAATACAACGACTATTGTCAGTCTTGTCTGGCCAAGATGAAAGCGGAAGAAGAAGCTTATCGTCTTGTTCCGAAAACATGCGATTGGTGCAAGAAACAATCTGTAAGTTGCGCTCCGGTTAGAGACTTGTATGAAGGAACGGACGGTCCAGTTTACGATGTGTGCCCTGCGTGTCGCCAGAAACAAAATCAACGTGCGGATGAAGAGCTTGAATCTTACCGCAAATACGACAATTACGAATACGACGATTAGGAGATCAACATGCTGTACATCATTCGATTTAAAGGAACAGACAATGTCGCCGAAACCGCCTGTGACGGGCCTACAGTTTCAGAAATTGCAAACTTACTTGAGAAAAATAAAATCAAGTTTAAAGTAAGTAATAGTGCAGGAGTTTTATCGCAGGAACATTTTGGTTTCGGCGGCTACGAACACTGGTTATCAAACGCTGATGATAAATTGTAATATACGTTTACGCGCATAGGAAAATGACATGCATTTAACTACTTCAGAGTTCGGCGGTTGTTTAACCATAACTAAGCTGAAAGAAATACTCAAAGATTGGCCTGAGACTACAGTTAAAGGCGAACCATCAGAAGTCTGGGTAGGTGGAGCTAATAGTCTATCTTCACCAGTCATTGAGTTAGACAGTCTTAATAGCGCAGACGTTCTTCTTGGTTGTGGATCTGATCTCAATACAGGCTATAACACTGACGACGATATTAATCTTTATACTGCGTCGGATGAAATGAGAAAAGAGTACCATAATAAACTGGCGCGTGTTTATGCCATAAAGGGTACGCAGTTTTCTCAACTGATAAAGGACGTAAAGACAGACAAAAACGTTCGATTGTGTTTGGATGAACTATACGCATTCATCAGCAGTGGGGATATACGTCTTGCAAGCTTGAGCATTAAAACTAATATTGACCTTATTACTAAACACCCGGAGTTTGTTGAGTGGTTAACAAAACACGGATTAATCAGATAGGAGAATACCATGACAAAGAAGTATGTGTTAGTGACAGGATGTAAATACCCAGGTCAGGTATTAACCTCAACTGGTGCTTTACCGCACTCAAGAACTTTATGCTGAACAGAAAAAGGAGTCGATGACGTTTGGTGAAATGATGAAACATCGTGAAAGTCGTCAAAAAGATAAGGATGCTTTGGAAATGGAAACTCCAACTCCGAAACTTTCTAATAGGGAGGAATAAAATGTCATCAAAATCAGGTGCAGTAAAAATAAAGGATATCAAGAATGGAAAGATATTCTGGGAAGTGCCAGTTTATATCAACGGTGATGGTGAAGTATTTGTAAAAGAACCGTCTCGATTGGTTATTCTTACACGTCCGTTTCCAGATTTACCAGGAGATCCATGGATGTTTGGTTGCAGTCAAGTAATTGACGGGGAACGGAACGGCCTCTATTTTCCATGGCTGGAACAGTATGGGATAAAATCACCAGGGAATGTAATGCCTGTGTGTTCGCGTGATGGGCTTTTTAAGACTCAACGCGCAGCGCAGCGTTACGCTGATCGGATGGCAGATTATATTCCGATGTCTGAAGAGATTCTCGATGCATTTGACTTGGAACAGGAACAAGGCGCAGAAGAACCTTTACCAGGGGATAAACAAGTCATTGATGAGATGTCTGATGCCAAACCAATGTCGCTTGGCGATCTACTTCGGGATAAGTTTGCTAAAGAAGATATTAAGATGCAGGAATATCGAGACGTCGCAGCAGCGTGAAGAATATCAAAGGAACAAACAAATATGCGATGAAGCAATGCGGGCCGAAGCAATTAACGAAGCTCAGCATCGCTTCGTCGCTCGATGATTTGTTGAGAGCAAAAATAAACCAGGCGTAGAATCTCTTACGCTTAGTAGCTCTGAAGAACAAACAGCATTTCTTTCATCAAAACCAGAAGACTATTAAGGAGAGGGTAGCTTTATGACTGACGAAGATATTCAGACGTTGAAGGAACTTGCTTCAGAAATGCAATGCCACGAGGCTGTTAAATTTGTTCGTGGCGAGACAAGTTGGTCTTTAAAAGAAGCTGGTGGATTTGTTAGAAATATAATTCACGCTAAACCAGATAGTAAACTCGCTAGCTCATATCTTTCACTGCCTGTTGATTCTGGATATCGCACCCTGTTTCGATAATGTTTTTAATGAAAGGAAAATATAATGACTTTAACGGAACTGAAAGCGATTGTGGACTTAGCTTATTCTGACAGTCTGCAAAAAAATGAAACTGTAACAATTGTGGTTCAAGACCAAAAGAATTATTTGGTTCTACACGATCTCGATAAGGTCGAAAGAATTGAGCAGTATAACGGTAAAGGATTATTTCGTCCTGTTTTGAATTTTATTGCAATTACTTCTTATATTCCAGATACTATCGAAAGGAGAAATGATGGGTAAGTTAAATCGTGACGAAATACGTTACGCGCTAGACGAAGATGTTGAACTAAAAGCAGAACTCATAGGTTCGACTGACACAGTGACCCCAGAAGAAAAACGTATGGACGACATTCATTGTGCCGATCTCGATGCTGAAATGGATGCTGAAAGAGAAACTGCGCGTTTTGGTGGCGAATATGAATTTTACGAGGACGCCAATGAATATGGATTTCCACAAATGTATCAGCGTGGGGATTCAAGAATTCCTGGGGATGAGAAAGATTCACCTGTCTGCCCTCAATGTCATGCACCGACAATGCCTAATCGTGGGAACGGGATGTTGTGTTCTGATTGTCATCATTCATACATGGTCGAATGTGACCACAACTATGTCGATGGTTTATTTTAAGAGTAATTTACTGATCCGTATAGGAGTAGCGGGTCAGTGAGTGTGCTTTTATACCGTGTATAAAAAAGGAGAAGTAGAAATGTCTTTACATAAGAAAAGGAAAGTCACAGAATTTTCTGCACTGGGTAGTTTGTTACTAGGTAGTGTTGTCACAACTGAAGAAAATGGAGAAAGTATGAACTCATTGTCATCGTCTGTCGTTCCAGCTAAGCCTAGATTTACGCTCACTAGGGTTGAACAGCCCTTGGCCGAAGAAGGTTCCGGCGAAACCAGGTAAGGAAAATAACCCTCCTGTTGCAATTGTTGAACCAGCACCAGCACCGTCAACGATTTTGCTAATGCGCGATAGAATTAAATCAGCAATGACGGTGAGTGAAGATGGAACCACCACTATTCCATCTTCACTCTATCTTGACCTGATGCCTGCTAGCATTACTGTTGACGCAGTGAATGAATTTGACGATCACAATGCAAAGTTCATTACCGCAGCGACAGAGTCATTCGTCACCAACGAAGCCGAATTACCTTTGTCGAAGTTCGACTGCACTAACGTGGCCGTTTGGAAGATATTGAAAGCGCTTTCACCATTGAGCGCTGACGAGATCGGAATACTAACCGCTGACGTTGGTCTTAGCGCAGATGCTGTGAGGTCAGCGATGTCCGCATTATACGACGGTGGCAAAGGTTGGCTAACCCGTGTTCCTGGTGAGAAAGGAAGAAATGGTAAACATGTGTTGATGTATTCGTTAAAGGGTAATCCACCAATGCCAAAACAAACGACACGTCGCACGGTTAACCACGTTGTACCGGTATCGTCTCCTTTAGTACCAGTGATAGTACCAACACCGTCAACAGGTATAGCTTCAAATGTTGTGGACAATGGTAAAGTGATGCCCATTTCACCAATGTTTATATCTGGTAATACGAATCAGCCACCGCGCGCAACTGAAGCTGAAGCTGTTGTTGACGTGCCTTTTGCTTGAAATCTGCATATCGATAAAGGGTGCTTCTCTGACACTTGGTGAAGCGGAAGAAATGTTAGGCATTGGTAAGGTAGTGGATACGGCGCGTAAGGTGTCAACCATTAAATTGTCTGCTAAGATCAAAGGAAAGGAATTTGATCTGGCGTCACTTGAATGGATGTACATGTTTATGTGCACGTTCGCTGCTCTTCCTGAATGTCCAGACAGTCTGAAGCTTAAGTTGTCAACGGTTTTTAATGGAATAGACATGACTCCTAGTGACATGGACGACATCCACCTTGCGTTGACCAGGGTTGGATTTGATACCGTGAAGTAATGCGATATCGGTGAGATGTATTGCCAGAGGAGATAAAACTCCTCTGGCTTTATGCCTTATTTTTTTTGTTTATTATAACGGCATAAATGCCAAACAGGTTTTATCCCATTTGGCATTTGTAGTTCTTACACTTTATTGCGCAGCCGGTACAACTGCAGCAGGAACGACAGCAGTAGGTGCAGGCGGGGTCACAGGAGCTGCTTGAGCGATAGGAGCTACAGTATCACCAGCAGATACTGGAGCAGCTACAGGGACCGGTGTAGCAGGCACTACCGGGGCAGCGACCGGTGCTGCTTGAGGCGCAGAAGAACTCAACTTACCTTTGATACTAGTAAGCTCATTGAGAGTAGAAGTTTTAACAGCTTCCAAATCTTTTTGCAAAACAGCAATGTCTGTTTTTGCATCTGCTAGAACAGTAGTAACAGCGGTCTTGAATGCCGTCACATGTTGCAATAGAATGTAGATAACCAGTACAGCAATAACAATAAACAAAGCAATATCTAACGGAGTGAACATTTTTGTTTCCTTTTCAAAATCAATTAACTACAGGGTACTTCATAAAATATCAACTATAAGACATACTAGCATTTCTTATTCTAAAAAGTTCTGTCGCTTGACAAACATGCCCTTCCTGACCAAACATATCAGATAATCCACTAGCATTAACCAACACTTCTAACAAGATAGGATCTCTATCAATATACATACCCCATAGTTTTGAATACAAGACACGAACCTCTGACAGATTAACGACTTTACACGTTTTTTGTTTCTCTTTAGCAAGTTTAGGAGTTAACCCAGTTTCTCCATCGTCAAATACTTTTGCAGCTTGGTAAATCTCTTCTATGCATTTACCGCCATAAGGGCGTAATCGCGCATAGAAAGCAGAGAAACGTTTGTCTCCACGAGAACTGCATTCTAGAAATGGAGCCACACCATGCTTAACCATGATGTTAATTATTAGATGTCGTAGACGGACTTACAGCTTCTGCTACCGACACTACGGCTTTTACATCACTTACAGCATCAGCTGTAGCGTCAACGGTTTTAGTTACATCTGCTGTTACTTCAGCGGCTACTTCCGCAGCTGTTGATTTGCCGGTATAAATACGATAAGCAAAATAAGCAATTACTAAAACAACAATTAAACCAATGAATCCAAACATGATATTCCTTTCGAGCTATGGTGGATAAACAAATACATTTATTTTATACTGTTCTCTAAGTCTTTTAAAACTTCTTGGGCAGCTGTTTCTGTTGCGCCTTGACTCTTTTTACTTACCTCAATTAGTTTTCTACAAACATCACTTGGTAAATCAAAAAAATCTTTAATACTAATGTTGAAATGTTTACCAACATCAAATTCTTTAAATTGCTCTATTCGCTCGTACAGTGTACAACCCAGCGTGGAGTTTTCACTCCATTGCATAGCCACCAACGCTAATGGTTTTTCTTCAATCAATTGTTCATGATTGAAGATTCCATACGTCGTTTCGTAACGATCTCTTAATAAAATCGCTACATCTGATGGACATAAAATAGGCGCTGTTTTTAACAGATCAGTTAATACTTCTGTTATAGTAAACTTTTCACCAAACGCTGGGTATGCCACATGAATCTCAGGGTCGTGCGTTATGCCCGACTCTCTATCTGTTGTACTTTCTGCACGAGCAGGATAAAAAACACGGATAACACATCTAACGGCAACAGATGTGGGAAACGTGGAAGATTTGATTTATCTGTCTTTTCTGTAGCTGGAATAGCAACAACAGATATAGTAGAATCTTCAGTAAAAGAACGAATGCCTTTAAAATAATTATCACGAACTTCATCGCTGGATGTCAGAGCATCGATTGTGATATCAATTGTTTCAGCATCCTGAATAATGCCATTACCAGGCGATATAGATTCAACGAAATGCGCAAACTGCCGCATGTTTGTTGCTTTACCTTGATTTAAAATGTACTGATCTCTAACACCTTCATTAGGCGGTAAAGCAAATGCGTTATCAACCATTGTAACAATGTTATTAATCCATTTTTGACCGGATTGTAAATATTGGTCCATGTTTGGCACACGTAACGTCATCTCTAATTCTTCAGTCAGTTTAATATTTCGTCCTTTACCACGAGTGAATTCATCGCGATAACGAGTAAGCGCTTCTCTTGTCATTGTGTTACCGTGACGCTGTGCCATGTGTGCAACCTGCCATGGTGATAACGCGCTTGTATCTGTCCATAGTAGTTTAGTGAGGTTTAAACGTTCTTTAATAACTTTGTTTGGTTCGCTTTCCTGATCCATCACAGAACGCGCATACAAAAACCCTTGAGGCCATATAACACAAGCTATGCCCCATGCGATAGTAGGAATATCAAGACATGAAATAAACGTTCTCATTTCTGCTTCACTGATATCCGACTTGAGTGTCTTGTCGTAAATGTTTGCAATAGCAAAATCCATTAACCAACCGGTAAAGAATGAAGAAGTATTAGCAAACGCCAAACCATAAGTTTGACGACCTAACGTAATCTTTTCTTCAGATAAACGACGGCTAAGTTCTAGCAACATTCCTTCAGTTGGTGCTTTTAGTGTAATCCAAAAACCAGAATGCCATAACGGTATTTGAATAACGCTGCCAATGCCAAGTAACGCGCGTACACGGTGGACAGCTGCTTCTCCAGTGAGTACAGTGCTTTTATCATTGAACTTAGGCGACGCAGCATTAAGCTTTGTTTTTTCAGATTCAACAACTTGTCGGAAGTAGCTTTCTGAGCGATTTACAGTATTAGCAAACCAGTCATTGTACGGTACAGCGAAACGAGCAGCGTCGATTGTTTCAATCCAACGATCTCCTGTTTTAGTTCCCTCAATAGAAACGTTTGGAAGATTATTAATTGCTTCGTTTATTTTATCTTGCGTATCGGAAGGAAGTGCTAAAAGAGCATCTTCATTCTTATCTTTTTCAGTTAAAGGAAAAGAAGTTTCGTATTCTTGAATTGTGTTAGGTTTATTTTCCCCTGCGACTTCTTGTTTTTCATCTGTAGGAATAGGTTCAGTCACGGAAGCATTCTCAGTAACAGGATATGTAGTTTGAATGTCAGGAGCGATTAGAGGTTGCTCTTGATTAACGACGACGCCTGTCTTTACATGAAGGTGTTCTGAATGTAAATTATGGACGATCGGACTATCATTATTTTCTGTGGTCATTTTGTTTCCAATTATTCGACTATTTAATTCGGTACATTACAGAGATGTTGTTTCTTTTACTTCGGTAAACTCGACATCGACTACTTTGTTTGCTTCGATACGACGTTCGATATCTTCCCCAGTTGCTTTTTCAGCGTCGTTAATCTGCTGGGTAATTTCATCTTGTTCAGCAAGAGCTTCACGACCTTCTTCAGTTTGTGCAATGCGTTCGCGTTCTGCTTGTCCTGCACGCACTAGCTCACGTTCTGCTTGATCGAAGTGTTCTGTGATTTGAAGAGCCGTAGGCATCACTACTGCTTGATGACGCTCCATAAACAAATTATAGTGCTCATAGATCGTAATGCTGTGCATGACTTCATCAGGATCATGACTACCGCCTCGTTTATCAGCATGTGATTTGTGGATAGAATTTAATTCATCGTTCAAAACACTGAGATCATGTGATAATAGATTAATAAGACCAATCAAACTTTTCTTATCAGCTACCTTTTCTACCAATGTAGTGTTACGTGAAAATATAGCAATGTGTGCATGTTGTGCTAACAAGTTAGTGCATTGATTATAAATATCATTTAAATCATCCCAGCACGTATTATCTTTTAATTGATCTTTCATAGCCTTTTCATGGGTGTCACGGGCTACTCGCGCGTTACTTTTCTTCGTCATCTTGTCTCACCTATAAATATTAAAAAAGTAGTGGTTAGCCTCATGATTTGACTACCTTTACTATATGCAATGTGTATAAACCATACATGTTACTAAACGATTTAGCACTACTGTATTTTTTTAACCTATTTTCGAGGTCATTATGTTTGATGTATTGTCTAACTACTTAGCTAGTGCGGTAACACCAGAATTAAAAACAACAATTGAAGATGCACATAAAGCCTTTTATAAAATAGGTAAAGACGACTACCAAGATGGTTTTGAATCTATTCTAATGGTAGATGATTTAGTCGATGCTGGTATTACAGTACAATCAATCGTCCTATTAACAAACAATATCCAGCATCAAATATTAGAAGAACACGGTGTGTTTATTAACGACGATGCTACGATGCAAATTCGTACAATGTTTATTAATGCTTTATCAATTGTTCAGATGTATGATGATAAAGATGCGCTTTTACGTACCATCCAAATAGATGAAAGTCCTGAAGAAGTATTTGCTGAGATTGTTGCATTAGTTACTTCAAAGACAGCAGATGAAATATTACCATATATTCACTCAGTAACACATCGCGTTATTGGGCTTATTAAAGATCTAATCGAAGCCGAATGTGGTGGTGATATATCTGACGAAGTACGTGCAATAAATAAGAAACATACTGATGCGTTAAAAGAATTTATTAGTCTAACAAATAACCCCGCATTAACTATTGTTGGTTTAATCCATAACGGCCTAACCGTTGGTTATCCTTTCTTACTATACGCTAATACGATCGGTAGAAAGTTAGAAGAAATGACACCTGAGTACGCTGCGCAAGAATTATATGCAATGGCCTTAGCTAGTCAAGACGGTTGTGATAATCCGCAAGCTATTATTATTGATAATTTAGAAAACTTTATTAGCGGCATTGAGCACACTACTAAAATTATGAATATTGTTTCTGCTTATCAGATTCAATTACAAAGGAACACTCAAAATGGATAAGAGAACATTGTTTCTTCTTGCGATGAAACAAGAAGAATTTCGTCGTAGGGCTTGGGTATTCACTGCGTTTAGTTTAACACAAGAAGATAAAGAAGCGTGGACTAAACTACCATACGCGTATCGTTTAGTAGCAACGCCTACCGGATACTTCTTTGTTGACCCAAACAATAATAACCAATTGACTATTGTAGAAGACGCCATCCCCGGACAACCTCTGTACGGCATAAAGGAACATCTTCTTATTAGTGCTGGTGATGTACCTAATCTGGATGTTGAAATTGACACGACATATGGACGCCTATTAGCTAACTACGCGGTATTAGTATATCCATTTGGTAATAAAATTCCATATATTAATTATCAAAAATGGAAACCCGGAATGTTAGAAAGTCTTATTATCGATAGACTTAGAGATACTCCAGAAAATGACACCGATCGTGAACAACCTGGTCCTAGTTCAGCAATTTACGTAGATGAGTATTTGAAGTTTACAAATGCGTTATTTTATTTAGCTGGATTTTCTCAATTGTGCGTACCTGCTGCTACGCGCAAAACAATGACCGCTGCACCTGGTATAGCTGCTTTTAAAGCGCAGTTAATAGAAGAATATAAAGATCGTTTACATGACCCCGCGACTATTGCTAAAATAGATGCAGAACTAGTAAAGTTTGATCGTGCTTATTTGAAAGGTGATGAAGGCGAAGGTTTCTTAATTAAGGATAAAGCCTTTAATATCGTTCGTAAGAAACTCTTTGGCATGCTTGGTGCTGAAGTAGGTCTAGAAGAAAAAGTGAATGTTGATCTTATTAAGAACTCACTAGAAGAAGGTTGGGACGTCAGTGCTTTCCCAGCTATGAATAATTCATTACGTGCAGGGTCATTTAACCGAGGCGCTAACACGATGTTAGGTGGTGAATTGGTAAAATGGTTAATGCGTGCATCATCTAATATTGTCGTATCCGATAAGATCCAAGATTGCGGTAGTCGTTTAGGAAACGTTATTAAACCTACAGATAAAACATACAAGAAGTTAATTGGTTTTAGTGTAGTGACAGAATCTGGTAGTGTTCGTGTGCCTGATGCAGAAACAGCAAAAACATATATTGGTAAAAAGATAATGTTACGTAGTCCGATGTATTGTAAACTAGATAAAACAGATTACTGCTCATGTTGTGTAGGGGATAGACTTGCAGCTAGTCCAAAAGGTATATCTTCTGCTATCACTGAGTACGGATCAATCTTCTTAAATATATTTATGTCCGCGGGGCACAGTAAAGGGCTAATGTTAGCTGAAATGGATATTAAAACTGCTATATTTTAAAAAATAAAGTAATTTTTTACTCGTTATAACCTTATATAGTATGTGAGTCAAATACAAATTATATAAGGAAAAATATGGAAATATTAATACCAAAAGAATGTAAAGAACATCCTGGTTTTTATCATGTTCCTGGGAACGATATAGTTGTTGTTAGCCCGGATGGTAAATTTATAAACTTACGAACAGGTAAGTTTATAAAACCAGGGCCTATAAATGATGCGTATTGGAAAATAAGCATTAATTTTCAAGGATCTACATTAAACTATTATATTCATCGTTTAATGGCTCTAACATTTATAGGTAGACCAAACCGACATTTAGATAAAAAATTTGAAGATTTAGAAGTTATTCACATTGATGGCGATAAAAGTAATAACACATTAACTAACTTCGAATGGCTCACTCCTTCTGAAAATAGTAAACACGCTATTTTAAATTTTCTATGGAATAAGAAAGTAGTAATGGCTAGACACATTCTTAATGATAGTGTTATGTTATTTCCAAGTATTACTGAATGTGCAAAACAATTTAACTTAAGCGTGAAGCGTTTTACTCGACATTTAAGATCTAAGTCTGCCGGGACACTTACTAAAAAATGGTTTGTTTTTAAATTTGACGATGGAAGCCCATGGCCTTTTTTAGATTCAAATGATCATGAAGAAAATAAATGGGATGTAATGTATGGTGCTTGGTATGCCACTAATGTAAAAGATGGAAGAATTGTAATTGGTAATACATTAGAAAGATTAGCCGCTGAACTTGGTTTATTTTTTTCATCAGTACAAACTCATTATGTGAGATCTGAAAAAGGAACGCCATTTAAAGATTGGATATTTAAATACGACGACAAACCATTGTTAGATGTGGTAGGAAGTTTACCTAGAAGAAGTTTACCAGATAAAGTAAGAGAATCAATGCCTCTTATTTTTAGATCAACTACATCAGATGAAATTTTAAGATTTGATAGTATTACTAAAGCAGCAAAGTATTTTAATGTTTATTCACCGAGACTTCTTTATGCGTTGAATAAACAAAATGGGGTATTTAAAGATTATAAAATTGAGAAAGATATTATCTCTCAATAACGAGGATGATTTTTATTAGGGGTAACATCTTAATGAAAAAAGGAATTAAAAACTGTATTAGCGTATGATTTGACTACAGGTAATTTGCTGTAACGTCACCAATTTCTGTTTTACAATTACTGTCAATATTAATGGAGAAGCAAAATGTCAGGTTCTACACAAACACCACTGAGCGGCGCAAGCACTGTAACTGAAACAATCCAAACAACCGATACTAAAGTAATCGACGATGGCGTAAACACCACAACCACCACTACCGTCACTAGTGAAACAATTCAAACGATTGTGGCTGCTGATGTAGCACCAGTAACTGCACCCGTAGTCGTTACCGATACCGCACCAGTTGCACCTGCGGCAGCACCAGCTGATGTAACGGCTCCTGTTGTTCTCGATAGCGGTGATTCACAGTCTCCTGCTACGGATGCTGTGATTACAGCCCCAGCTGCTCCGGCCACACCTGCCGCAGTTACTACACCTGCCGTAGTATCCCCAGATCCAACTGTAGCTGCTCCTGTAGACACGAGTGCGCCAGCAGTCATTGCCGACACTACTGCTCCGGTCGATACCACAACAGCTGTTACTCCAGCAGTAACTGACACCACAGCTGCAACAGTTGACACCACTGTAGCTCCTGTTGTAGCAGATGTGGTCGCAAGTGCTCCAGATACCACAGCTGTCGACCCTGTGACTACCACTACTACTGATGCACCAGCCACACCAGTAGTAGCAACGACACCGGCAGTACCTGCATCTACTCCAGCATCTACGGCTCCTGTAGCCCCTGCAAGTGATTCGTCGGTGCCTGCACCAGTTACTACTACTGTTGACCCATCAGCTACTGACAGCACTGCTACGGCTACACCAGTTGTAGTAGACCCTACTGTGGCAGTCGCACCCGATGCTAGCGTAGTGTCAGCAGCACCCGTGGCAGTTACGGCACCTGATAGCGTTTCGGTGGTAGCTGATCCAACTCCAGCTGTCGTTCCTGTTGTGGTCGACACTACAGAACCAGCTGCTACTGTGGATGCCCCGGCTAGCGCTCCTGTGGCAAGTACTGCTCCTGCGGTGCCTGCTTCTGATCCTGTAGCAGTTACTACTCCTGCAACTCCTGACGCTGTGGTGCCTGTTGTTACCCCAGTCACTGCTTCTACAGACGCAATTGTTTCGGCTGTAACATCTTCAGCTCCTACGGATCCAGGTGTTGCTGTCGCTGCTATCGTCGATACTTCAAGTGCTGCGACTGCACCTGATGCGTCAGCAGCAACAGTCGGTGCTGTTACAGCCGCAGCTGTTACTGTTGTCAGTGCTCCGGCAATTACAGATCCTAACGCTGTTGCTGCTGTAACGGCTGGTGTATCGGCCATTGTAAACGCTGCACCGGATGTAGTGGCTGATCCTAGTGTACTGTTAAATGCTGTTACTACTGCCGTAGCGGCTTCACCAGTTATCACTGATCCGTCCGCATCTGTAGCAGCTTCGACTGTTATTACGAACGCTGTTATTGCTGCTGCTCCTACTTTGTCTGTTAATGCTGTGGCTGCTTCTATTACCGCAGCTGTCGCGACATTGCCTCCTCCTGTTGTTACTACTGCTGTAGTTGACAACGGAACAGATACCACAACAACAACCACATCTGTGTCTACCGAAACTACGACACAAGTTACTCCTGATGTGGTTACTGGTCAATAATCGCTAAGTGAAAACAAAGCTACTGCTATCGCATAATAGTGGTAGCAGTAGCTTTTTAACCACCCATAAGGAATAAAAAATGTCAAGTTCCACAACTACCGCCCCAGCATCAAGCAACGTAACTACAAGTGACGATGGTCAAAACACAACTACTGTTATTGACACTGTCTCGGTTACAACTACAACTACGATTACCCCAAGTGCGAATGCCCAAACCTCTACACCAGCTCCTACAGATACCACAGCGAGTAATGTTCCAGATGTTACTGAAAATCCTACCACCATTGACACAGCGGTTACTGATACTGCGTCTGAAGACACGACTCCGGTAACTGACCAAAACGTGGTAGCGGCTGTGGATCAACCAGCCGCGACTACATCAACATCTGGAGCAGCAGATCCTTCGACGCTTTCCGTGACTCCTGTTTCGGAACCCACGACGATTACGCCAGTTACTGACGCTCCTACGGTAATTGCCACTGGTATTGTTGATGCAAGCGCAACAGTTCCCGATCCTGTAGCTCCTACTGCTGTACCAACTCCGATTACTTCGGCAGCACCAGCATTAGTACCAGTGCCGTCAGTAGGAAGTACTGTAAATGAAACAATTGCTTCTTCTTTAACTAAGGTAGGCCCGGCTGGTCAAATTGTTCTGAGTCAAATTAACGACTACATGAACAACATGCATCCGAAACGTGTATTGAGCATAGAAGAAGGTTCTAGAAATCAAGCTAGTTTTTATAAAACATTGATGCGTGCTATTAATGTTTTGGATGAAGACTTTAATGAAGTATTTTCAACAATATTGAAAGTATTTCATGAAGAAAAAGATTCAGTGTTTGCGGATACGCATGTGTTTCGGTTCTTTGATAACGTGCATCTGTCCTCTGCTGATCGTCAATTGTTTCAACGTATTTTGAATTTGTTGAAAACTACAGCAGATCCAAAGGGTCGCGTTTTGGCAACAAGGCAAGTTGATATTAACGCTACGGTATCGAATGGCGGCTTTAACGAACGTGCACGTCAGCGTGTATTAGCTTTCTTTAATATTCTGTAATTATTACGTAATGATGAACATATTCTGTAGAGGGTATTGTTCATCATTACGTATTTATGTCCTAAGGATAAACATGGAACTTACTAGTCAAGATTATCTTGCTCTATCGGATGAACTTAAAACACGTTTAGTGTTTATTCCACAGGCTGCCACAAAAGCATTGGTAGATGTATTATCGCTGAATGATGGGTTTCTAAGTAATGATTCATGTGTTATTAAATTCGAACGTAATATGTTTTACTATTGTTTATCTAGTAATAAAACAGAATCAGAAATGAAAACATTGAAATATAGTTTTCCAAATATAATCACTGAAAGACCTAGTGAGTATAGTACAGTAGAAGATGATTATCGGAGTTTAGCGATTGCTAAAAGCATTAATGAAGAATGTGCGTTAATGTCTACTAGATGGGGAATGTTTCAGTTGCTAGGATCGAATTATAGACAATGTGGCTATATTGATCCTGTTTCATTTGTGAACGACATGAGACAGTCAAGAAAGAAACAATTAGCTATTTTAGGTTACTATATTAAGAGTAATGTGCTATTGTGTTCTGCGCTAGACTATCTAGATTGGAATGATTTTATTGAAGTGTATAGCAGAAGTAATGTAGTGAAAGAAAACGCTGTCTCGTTATTGGAAAGACAATATAAAGTAAGAACTTCAATGCCTTAGAGCCAGATGTGAATTCACATCTGGTTTTATGCCGTATTCTAAATAAATATAGCCATATATCACAGTTGTGTAGTATGGTAATTTGAATCACTCGCATAAAGTAAACCAAGTAAAGATAGTGGACCACAACAAGAAAGTAAACCAAGGGAGTGAAGTGTATCAACGACCACTAGTAAACCAACTTGTTGAAGTGTATCAGTGAAATTTAGTAACCCGTAGAGTAATAGTGAATCAGTTTTGGAGATAACTCCAAAATTTTTAACGTAGTATTTTTAATAATTCTAAAAGGAAATAAAATGGAAACCACAGTAATCACGCCGTCAGCAAAGCCACAAAAAGAATACACCATTCGCGATACCATTCGTACAATTGTGCGCGGAACATACGACCTTCAAAAGGTTCGTATTCAAATGGGTAACAGAATCACCGGTAACTTCAAAGCCAAGCTCGGTTTGAAACAAGACGGTATGTCCGAAAAGGATTTAGCTGCACAAGACAAGAAAATGCTAGACGAATTACGTGCTGATTATAAACGTATTACTGATCCAATTGCCGCAATCGTTAAAGCAAAGAATCAGAAAGGCAAAAAAACTAAAAGCGTGACCAAAGAAGAAGAGTTAAGCGACATTAAGAAAGATGTCGTTTCTCTCGAAGTCGAAGAAAGTCTTATTGTTGACGGTAAGCTTCCTTCTAAGAATAAGTTTGTTCCTGGTGAAATCATTAGCACCTATAGCGAACTTACTCTTGTGCATGCTTATATCAGCATGCTTTCCCAAGAAGAAAAGCAATTCCGTGATTTGGAAGGTGCTTTGACCGGCATTCCACTTTATGACAACTTCTTGAGAGATGTAGATGGTGTAGGTACTGCTATGTCTGGTGTATTGATATCCGAAATTGACATCGCTATTCCGAAGTATGCGTCTTCAATTCACAAGTATGCTGGTCTCGATGTTGTTACTATCGGTCAGTATGTCGATGAAGACAAAAAAGAACATACCGTACCAGCACGGATGATTGAAGAAGAACTTGGGGATGAACGTAGTGCAGTTACAAGCATGAACAATCCGAATGAAGTATATCAAATGAAAGCACCGAGTGGCCAACAGCTAGTGCTAAAGAACGTCGGTCGTAGTCGACATGGATTCTGTCTTGTGAAAAAGGAATACATAAATAAAGAAGGTAATGTAGCTGAGCGCGATAGCATCACATTCAATCCGTTTTTGAAAACGAAACTGATTGGTGTGCTTGGTTCGTCATTCTTGCGTGCTGGTAAGACGTTGGTGGACGGAAAGAAATTGGGTGCTGCGTTACGGCTTAAGCTTGCGTTGGAGGAAGGATTTGTGCAAGCGAAGGGCAAAGGTGTCGAGAAGCAAGGTGATCAGGTAATGACGTTCTTGCAAAGTAAAGGGCATGTTGTTTCTGCGGAGCCTAGTGTGTATGGTCGGTTTTATTATGATTACAAGAATCGTATTGAAAACATGCCAGCTCATGCAGATAAGACAGATGGTCATCGTCACAACATGGCAATACGGTACATGATCAAACGGTTCTTGGTGGACTATTACGTCGCAGCAAAGACAGCGGCTGGGTTGCCAGTAATGCCGGAATATAGTGAAGGCAAGCTCGGTATTATTCACACGAAGAAAGCAGCGTAAATAGCTAAACTAGACTCACTAACTTACTGATGAGTTAGTGAGTATTTTCTGTGTTTTTAAATACAAAAAAGGAATTATCATGAGTATTCAATACACACCTTCTGAGTTAATTCGTAAAACTGGAATCTATGAACTTCCAACTTTTTTTCGTAACGTGAAAGTACTACTCGCGTTTTTGAATAACGCGAGTACGAAAGAAATTGCTACAGAGCTTAATCTTAATAGGAATACATTAAGAGCACGAGCTGATACAGCAGCACGTCGTTTATGGTGTTGTTTTTTTAACAGAAGAAGAAGAACGAACACAAACAGAAAAAGATTATTGGGATGGCTCTTTATCTCTTTTAAAAGAAGATAAAGAAAGATGGATTAAAGTTTGTAATGAATTAATTACACAAATATCTGCTATTGATATTCCTGACGATAAAGACCGTAATGAGATTCTTCGTGGTATCGATCTCATGGAAATTTTACTTGGTAATTATAAAGAAAAAATTACTATTCCAGCTTGGTTTGATCGTAGTAAAAAATCCATTGAAACAATTCAGAAACGTGTATTTTTTTATGTGATTCAAGAATTACCAGAAGCTAAAAGAAAATATTTAAACAGCTTAGGAGATGGTGATGATTATCATAATTATTTTAAATATGGTTACAAATCAACAAACACGATATGGGGTAGTTTTAAGTTTGTGGAAGAATCAGAACTAAAAATAATTGCTGATGAATGGAAAAAGGAATACGAGGCTTATAAGAAGCGGCATGATTATAGTTCTGAACCTTTTGAGAAAATGTTATTGTTCTTTTCGACTACTGAGAAAGAAAAACAAATTCAAGAAGCTATTCGTTTCCTTCAAGAAAATGGTTACGACGTTAAGGAGAAATAGATGTTAATAGACGCACACAGCAATCCAGGCCCAGCTATGTGGCAAGGACTTATGCTTCTTGTTCTTGCTATATGGATGGTGTGGCAAGGATATGGTGAAACAAAGACATCTAAACAGATGAAGATATCTGTTGTCATTATAGCGGTAGTTGGTATTACTTTGTTTGTTGTTATTAATGTTTGGTTGTAACAGATAAAGGATAGCATATGTTTCTTATATCCAAACAAGATACGACCATTGAATATAGATGAGAAGTAAAATGGCAAGTAAGAAAATGCGTATAGTAAAACACCAATACGCACGTCGTGTTAAGCACCAACATGAACGTGCAATTATCACAGACTATTTTGCTGCAGATGGAAAAACAGTTATTAAGCGCACATGGAGCATGTACGTTACCAGTGCTGTTAGTAATGTTGTAAAACACATGCTCGAAAATAAATATGTTAGTTGGAGTGCCGTTGTGTATAATGACTGGACCGGCGAAGAATACCGGACAGTGAAACATAGCGTAACTGGCCGAATTGCAATTGTCTAACAAAAGAAAATATAACGGCAAACCAATGATAAAAATTAAATTTGTAGATAGTAAACGCGAATGGTTTATTACATTTTTAATTTTTATTATTTTCGAAATAGTTTTATACTTTTACAAATAAAGGCGAATATGTCAAAAGAAGAAAAAGCAATACCTATGTTCACAGAAGATACTTTGCCTGAATTGCTTAGTACCGGACTTTCTAATATCGATGCTGCTACGTTTTATTTTATTATGTTAAAGCGTGTTAATTCAGGACTATCATCAGATGAATTTAGACATAAACTAGTAACAAGAGATGCAGAAAAAGATTTAACAAAAATACTAAATTATTTTCGCCGTAATAATTACACATTCACCGCCATAGAAGCTAGTGTAAATTGGCTCCTAGTTTTGCGAAAAAATGATGAGGCAATAGCCGATGCGTGCGTTATTATTAATATTAACGAAAACGTACTTACGATGAAGATGAAATTAGTTGTATAAAAGAATGGGTTAATGATGAGTTAAAAATTAACGGTTCGTTCATTAACACTGTGACCGGTGTAGATAGCTATGGCCATCTAGATACAGATCTCTCATTCTTAGAATCAAGTAAAATGCAGAAGGCATTACCTGTGTTTTATCCGTATATTAACGCTCCGTTGAGCGATTACTTTGATGCGTTTATGTCATCTTCGGAAAATATTCTTATTCTATTTGGAGAACCTGGGACAGGAAAAAGTACTTTCTTAAGATCACTTATCACACATCGTAACTCCACTGCATATTTGGCTTATAGCAAAGAGGCAGTAGAAGACAAAGAAACAGTAAGACAGTTTTATAGGTCAGATGCTAGTATTTTAGCATATGAAGATTGCGATGCTTGGCTCGGTTCGCGTGAAGGTGGCAATTCACTAATGTCTACTTTTCTTAATAGCGCAGATGGCGTTATTCAAGAACGAGGTAAGAAAATTGTATTCTCTACTAATCTTAACAGCCTTGATAAAATTGACCCTGCTCTACTGCGTAGTGGACGTTGTTTCGACATTATTAAGTTTGAGCTACTTACTGTATCAGAAGCCAATGATATTCTTAAAGTAATGAACTTACCAGAAAGAGATTTTACAGCTAAAGATAAATGGACTCTTTCTGAAGTATTGAATAAACCAAATCCATTTCAACAAACAATAAATCGTTATACAAAAAAACTAGGTTTCTAAAAAAGGAGAAGTGACGTGTGTATTACTCGACGCTATAGTAATCTTCTACCAATCATCGATAAGATAGAAGAAATTTTCTTAGAATTATTCGATGAGTTAAGTAATAACGAAGTAGACTGTAACACGTTCATCGAAGAAAAAAGAATCTTATCAGATTGGGAAATATCGACGATAGGTAAATACGTCGTAGGTGATGGCAGTATCAGAATTTTAAGTGGGTTAAGTATTAAGAAGAAATACGTGTTTGAACGCACAGCGTATATTCTGCAAGAACGTCGTGATAGATTGATGGTTATTTTAAATCGTAACATATCGCAGTCTAATAACAATGATGATAAGATTAGTATGAAATATGAATTCTGGGGAGAAACTGATCCTAATATACCATTATTGATTACTAACTTCTTATTGGCCGGTAACTATCCTAACATGATTCAATATAACGAACCAGTTACTATTGACGGTGTTGTATATAAAAACGTAAAAGAAGCAGCAAATATTTTAAACATTAGCCCTCGTGTATTGAAGGCGCGTATCGAATATAAGGAGAATGACAATGAAATTAACAGAACTGAAAATAGGATTTTGGCAGAGTGCGGATGAGCCACATTAAAAAATAAAGACAGCATAAATCCAGAGTCAAATAAGACTCTGGATTTATGGGTTTCTCTTTTTTACTAAAGCTGGGTTACTCTTCCTTATTGGTTCACAGTATATATCTAGATGGTTTTTTTAAATTACTAGCCACAGTATTTCCGTGGTTATATACTGGATTCTAGAATATTTCAGACATATACTGTATGTGAATAGAAGCAAATCTAACTTAAACCATTGTTAAGGAGATTCACATGTCCAACACACAAGAAATGTTAATTGCAAAAGCTAAATTTTATCAAGACAAAGCGATTGCGTTAAGCAATGTAATGACAGCTTATGCGTCAGTCCCTGGTGTAACGTACGCGGAATGTACGGAACGCGAAGAAGAAATAAAAGAACTGCTTCAAAAAGCAGAAGCTTGCTTATTTCAACCCGTTATGTCATTGGAAGATGTAGGTAAAATGATGAAGGCGCGCAGAATGGAAGAAGAAGCGCGTCGAAAACAGCGCTTAGAAAAGCATGACTATAATCCAGTCTTTGATATGTTAATTTAAGATTGTAATTTTACTAGCCGTGTAAAAAATGCATTAAGAAGTGCTCGCATTGAAGAAGTTGGAAAGCTTATCCAACATACCGAAAATGATTTACTAAGCAGGGATAACTTTGGGAAGGTGTGCCTTAAAGAAATTACTGATTTCTTAACTGAGGTTAATCTAACACTTGGTACAGATGTTGGTGATTGGACACCGATCAGTGAATATTAGAAATAACAGAATAAATACATTAACGGGATTTATGAGATCCCATTAATATTTATTCTACAAATTAACTAGGAGAAACGACATGAATGAGATTCGCTCTAATAACAACAACGCCCTTATCCATAAATACAATGCTGGCGCTTACACACAAGGTAGCTGGTATCGTGTCTTGTATCATCAATCGAACGGAACTGCTGCTTTAGCAAAAGAACATAGTATCCCTACTTGGGTAAAATCAGTAGAGTTGTTGTTAACACCAGCGAACTATACCGACGAACTCACTTGGGGTAAAGTTAAGAACGTCAGTATTAAAGTAACTTCCAGAGACATCTATAAAGACACAGAAATCGTCGGGACTTTGCCTCCTGAAATATTTGGGATGATAAACAATCAGATACCTGAGATCATTGTTTTTTCATTACTACATGGCAATCATTTGCCATATATTGACTGGGATCGTTGTGCAGATGACGTTACTGTACCTCAAATGCCATTTGGTGTTCCGTTCAAATCGATCTGCAAACAACCAATGACACAGCGTCAGTATTGGGCAATGCAAGTAGCCGTTGGTGGCGGTCCTGGTCTTTTGTTGGATGATGTAAAGAAAGACTGGGAGCACCATGTGAAGTGGCACAATGATGCTATCAAAACACTCTGTGGTGAATTTACTTTTTAGAGGCAATATGTCGTTTCATAACGTAGTAGCTTTGGCGGAAGTAATGGAACGATATACGAAAAAATCCTTACTTCCGACTGAAGAATTCAAGTGTAAAATTTGGAAAGATGGTTGCACAAGCGATGCTTTATGTTTGAGGTTAGTCAAAATGCAGTATCGCCGAATCATCGAAACGCGAATCAAACATACTAAAGTAGCCGCTAAACTTAATGGCCACGATTGGTATATTGATGCTGTCATTATAACCAATACACCAGAGTAAAGGAGAGCTATCATGGCGATGAATGCCTATGAATATCTGAAGAATCTGCACGAGACGTGTATGTTTCAAACTCGTGAAGGTTTAAAGACTGGAACAGCATCGAATGGTGAGTTAAAACGCTGGATTAAAAATAGCGTACTTTCCATCAATGGGTTCAAGATCACTGATCCAGATGAACTGATTGATTACCCAATTTTTCGTGTTACTTTATTTACCAAGCAAAAGATGGTAACATTGATGTAATAACTCTAAAAGGAAATAAAAGTGGAAAAGATTATATCCAATACGTTTATGCGCATTGGCGATGAAGTCGAAATTCAAATCGATGATGAACGCCGGGCATACGGCAATTGCACTAAGCTACCAAACGGTACACGCGGTAAGATCGTCGGTTTTCGTGAAGTGATTTCATATAAAAGCCGTGTAAACGGTTTCAGAAAACCAGGAGTATACCATAGCAACGGTATGCCGCGTGTTAAGTTTTAAGATGGCACTGACGATTATTTCGATGGACATGAACTCGTTTTTGTCGATCCTACTATAAAAGATATTCGGATGCAAGAATATCGAGATAGTGGGCTAGACTCGTCTGCTGACTCTATTCTATTTAGCGATCTACCAAAACTTAAATTTTGGGAAGGGGATATCGTCAAAGCTGTTTTCAAAGAAACGATGCACATTCCCGAGCATATCCCTATTTGGGAAGGAGAAGGTCTTCTTAGCATTATTCGCGATATTAGCTATCACAATATTGCGTCAACACGCAGCGACGGTTCCCCTTACCCATTTTATCAAATCACTTCGAACGAAGGTCAGTGTTACTCACAAGCAATTTGCGAGAGCGAACTGACGCTGGTTAAGCGTGGTAATATTTGGAAGCATTATCACAATGAACCAATCGTTTTCAATAACATTGAAGATGAAATCAAACTTGCAGCGCAACTCGGCAAAGTGCATGAAGTTCGGAACCCTGTCAATGGGTAATATAGCTGGTCATTGAATGAAATATTGCTGGCTGCAAAAGCCGGAATTATCGATGGGTTTGTTGTATCTAACGACATGTTCGGTGCCGGACCTAGTAATAAGACAAAACGTTTTGATGATCGGGATTTGGGTGAACGCGTTCGTGCTAAAACGCTAGCTGGTTTTAGTGAAGAAATAAAACAACTTTAATTTAAGAAGGAGAGGATTAATTTCCTCTCTTTTTTTATTTTAAATAAAGGAGAATAAAATGTCTATTAAATTCGGTAATGACTATTCAAGGCGATACTGTGTTGGTTATCTTGATCTGTTTGACCAAATGTCAGATCTCGAAAAAGAAAAGAAACTGATATACGCAGAAAAGAATATGACAGAGATAGCTGCGGCTACTGCTGTTAGCAACGGGTGTTGGTCTGAGTGGAGCATCGCTAAGATAGAAGAATCTCCTACGGAAGAATCTCAACGATTCATTGAAATAGAAATTGTCGATAAGAAAAATTCTATTTTCTTTGGACTGGAAGATCCAATAAAAACAACTATCGTAATAACGATAGAAGCTTGGCATGCCGCTTTGGTTAAAGCGTTAGCTTGTAAAACATAACATCCAACTTAGTCAATAGGAGAATTAACATGTCGATTACAATGAACTGGCCTGCTGCCGAATACTATCTCGGCGATAAAAGGTTTGGAAATAACGATGTAGAAAATATTATACCACCCAGTGTTAAAGAAGATTTGATTCAGATCGCAGCCGCTGTTGTAACAAATAGTGATCTGTGGGCGAATCTTCGTGCTGGTTGGCATGTCGAACGTTTGGCAAGTACTGATCTTCAGGATGAAGTCGCCATAGATTTACGTTGTGAAAACAAAGAACATCTATGGCGCGGTGATGCTTTAATTATTAAACTCCGCCTCAAAAACTCTGTTTGGATTAAAGCTCTGTTCATGATGATCGGTTAAAAGTAAATCACAAGCTCGCATCGGTTCAAAAGTAATTTTTACAACATGCCACGTAACGCCGTTGTTAGCTTTGATAAAGTCAAATAAAGGAAAAAAGAAATGGAACCGACAATAAAGCATATAACTGGCTTATTCATTTTGTATGCCATTTACATGGGTATTTTCACAATGATGGCAAGAAGTGGGAATCCTTATAAATACACAAAAGTTAATTTGGTTGGCAGTGCTGCCGCTGTGCTTGGCGTAATTGCCGGTGTTGGTTATCTTGTTTATGTAGCTATTTTATTAATAAAAACTTAGCGACTTAACTCAAAGAGTAATTCACAAACTAGTATAGGAGTTACTGTTTGTGAATGTGCTTTTTATAAATTAACTTAATAGGAGATTACCATGAAAATGGGCATCATCGCTTGTGTAGATACTTGCATAGATAACGGAGAGTATCTCTCCTTAGTAATACAGAACAATGTTTATCTCTTTCTATTGCAGAAATGGATAGTGGAAAATCATCCTGGCCACGTTACGCTAAATGACCTTCACATAACTCTGGGTGTTTCGCCAAATCGTAACCACACTAACCCTGTGCCGTCGTTCCACGGCATGATTGAGTTATGCCGTGAAATAAAAGTAGTTACGCGTGAAGACAAATCATCTTCGTACATCGAAGTGACTGATGCTTGCAAAAACGATTTGTTGAAATACATAACCGATATCGAGAATACCTGCTTTGATGGCGAACGTTGTGTATTTGACCCAGCACGTGTCTTCCATATTAGTCTGACAAACCTTACAGGTGAACCTCGTGGCTCCATCGCACGTGTTTGGGAACATACACCAACTGTATATACTTTATAGGAGAACAACATGACACAACAATTTGTTCAACTTTCACCACAACAGATACAAGAAATTATCGATAAGGGTTTTGTTATGGTTCGTTGTGACACAAGACATGTTATCGATTGAAAAAACTGAACTCGATCGTCTGATAGAAGATAAAGACGGTGAGTTTTCTAAAGCTATAAATAAGGAGAAATGAAATGAGCATTACCTGCGACTATTGTGGAAAGAAAGCAAATGTAAAAGATTGTCCTCCAAATGTGCACTGGTTTGATTGGATTATGGATCAAACTCGTGGTAAGGACGCAATTGTAAATATGCCAACATAAACCGGTGAGGTATCGGGTATTTGTTTCGAATGTCTTGAAAAAGTATTAAAAGAAAAAGAAAAAGAACGGGGCTAACATCATAAAGCCCAGAGGATTTCCTCTGGGCAATGTGACTATTTTTTTGTTACATTAAATCATTTTTACCAATCAACCCTACTTTACGAGCGTACACAGTTAACCTAGGTAAACGTTTTCTCAATCTCCAATTCTTCGCTACCATCATCGCTGCTTTGTATCGCAGTCGTAGATAAAAATAAGAGTCAGGTTTAGGCATGTTCTACCGTCTTTTCTTTCTCACTACGTATAAATGCTTGTAGCAATGTTTCCATTGCAGGCATGCCGTATAGTTTATTACAAATTTCAACAGCATTAGTGTGACCTGAAGATAAATTTATAGTGCTCATTCTCTGTGCCCGTACAGGTACACCAACAATACTAGTTAGTTCTTTATGCGTTGTTTCTTTCGAAATATTGAAGGCTGCTCCGCCATTTGGGTAACTTGCACTGACATCTAACACTTCTGTTCATAACATATCGTAATTATGTTATCTGTATTAAAGTAATACAGCTATATGTCGCCATATAGAGCAGACTATATCTTCACCCAGACAATAACTTCTTATTGTCTGGGGATCACCGTTTCGGAATCACTTGATTCCTACTCGCTTACGCGATAGTCGTTGAACTTTACTCATGCTCTTTCGAGTTTAGAGTCTTAGCTGCTGATTGTCTCTACCTAATCATTTTCAAACATTGACGTATTAGTTTTCACTATCCGCTTTAGTTGATTAGTCTTACGAGAGGTTCCAGCAATTAGATGATTATTTTTCTATAGATTACTCTATAGGCTGACCTAGATTTTCTTCAAGTTTAAAAGTTTTAAGAATGTACTTACCATATTTCCCACCCTTGGAAGCCGCTACTTGTAAATTACGCATATCAATTCCAAGAGCTTCAGAACCTTCTCTTACACTAGTAAAGAACATTTCTTCACCTGTATCGATTTTGGTTAATATAAGACCATTTCTTGGATGTAATGGATGTTTTTCATATATTTGTAAATGCCTATGGGTATGGTTTGGCCATGGACCTAAACATTTTAAATATTGAAAATTCCAGCCGATTATAGGTATTTGACAATTATCACGTAAATGTCGGGAAATTTGTGAAGGTTCTACACCGGTGGATTTTTTACCATTTTGTGCTCCGGTAAAAATAATACATTCGCCAGTGAAAACATTTCTAGCAATGATATCAGTACTATCAGTACTATACGTAATCTTTACTTTATTTAAATCGATCTCTGGCCAAGCTACACCGTCGTCGTATTTAAACTGTAAGAAGTCAGGGTACACTCTATTAATAGAATGTTCACTGTCTAATCTATGTCTGACTAGACCAGTATGTGGTTGCCCTATATCACGTGAACATTGTGTGATTGTAGGGTATCTTTTTATCTCACCTGTTTTTAGATTACGCATTAATACAGCACGAGATCTACTAGCCCTAAGACCATTTTCTATAGCGTGAATGTTATTCTCACTATAGGTAGACCATTCTAGATTATCGAGTTTGTTATTAGTAGGATCGCAATCCCTATGATTAACTGTAATTTCTTTTACATTACTGTTATATATTTTAAAAACAAAACACATAGCGCGATGTTTAAGTAAAATACTAGTTTTTCCATTTTTAACTTTAGTGTGGTATAAGTATCCACCTTTTCGATTATTAATACCATTACTTTTTTGGCTATACCAAGTTAAAATTTTACCTCTATTAATATTAATTAAATCACCATTGATATTAATAGCGTAACCGGTATAAAACGGTATGTAATAAAATCCAGGATATCCTTCAACTTCAATAGGTCCATCTTTAAAACGATAGACTAAATTAGAAGGACTAAGATTCTTTTCTATTCCATCTTTAAACATTAATTCTACTTTTGAATAAAGATGAGATGGAAACATATACAACATGTCGAAACTAGCTAAAACTAATAATGCCACTGGATATGCTTTCTTTCCTTCTATCCAGTCAATATCTACATAAACTCGATTATCTATTTCATATGTTTGAAGTTGTGTTCCGTAACTTTCAAACACATTCCCATATTGATTTACTGTATACCTAGCATTGCTGTATGGTAAATATTGTTCTTCTTTAAACACAGAACCTCCAAATATGTTGTTAACTACATATAATGGTGGTACTTTATTAATCTTTGTTAATCAGCTACATGAACCCTAATATTTGTGTTTACCCATTGGTTCTCAATAATACAACGTAAACCATTCTCTACTACTAAATGTGCAGGTAATGTCGTTATCCACCCGCGTATACTTGTCGTTTCTAGATCTAATTCATTTGTCATTTGATCAGAAACAGAAGCCATTACTTTACCTCTTTTCAAAGCAAAGAAGTGTAATAGATCAGCTAAACGTTTAGGTTGAGACTTGAATGTTTTAAAATCAGACCATTCACATTGCATCGGGAAACCACTGCGTATGTCGTTAATCTTTTCATCTAAGATTTCCATTGACACACAGTCAAATACGTTATAGATAACATATTCCAATTTATAATTTGCTTGCATTAATGAATGCCATTCACCTTTTTCAAAACCTTCTGCTTCTTTGAATTTCAGTTTACGAATATCTGGTTTGTCTGCAAATTCTTTATCTAAGATAGCATCTAGTGCATAAGAAGATTCTTCTTGGCTACCGTTACGTAATTGACGATACACACACATCGGGTCAATGACATAGAAGCTACTAGGGCAAAACACACTATGCCAACGCTCAGCAAAACCTAATGGTTTAGTAGTGCCGTCAGAGTTATGCTTAACATCATCACCTTCTTTATAATTAAAGAAACGATAGGCGAAAGGTATACTAGGGTCGGAGAATACATCTTCAGGGCGTATGTTAGCTCTCTTTAATGCTTCTAGTGTTTGTGGTATGTCAAAGTTCATGTTCCAGATAGCAAGGAAGTCTGGTCTCCATTCATGTATTTTCTTAAAACACTCAGTTACCACTTCACCTTCTGTATCAACAAGTTTTACTTCCCATTCAATTTGGCGTTCTTCTATGAACCTACCAAGATATTTATGTAGCTTTTCATGTAGTCGTTTAATGACGTCCATACGGTCGCCAATGAACTCTTTATGAACAGCTGTGAATACTCTCTTCCCAAATGAAACCGTGGCCATGATGATGTGTTTATGACCTTCTATCATGTCTGTTTCAATGTCGTACGTGCATTCAGTGTAAGGCGTTATGCATTCTGGATACTTCTCCATATACGAATGTTTGATAATCGCTGTAGAGAGAATATCAGTGCCGTAAATATAAGGATTACGACACAGTTTTTTCATGTTACCTTTAAAGTTTGGAAAGTCAATTGCTCTACAAACATTTTTCATTAAATCACATTCTCTTGATTGATATTTATTCATCCGATCAAGTTCATCCCATTCCTTCTTATCGTTGTGTTTTTGAAATCCTTTTTTAGTTATGTAAAAATCACGTTTGTAATTGTCAATAATACGAATGGTGGGTTCTGTTGTTCCGTCATCATAATGAACCACTTCTTTAATACAGTGTTTATCTACACTTCTATCATTTGGAGGCGGGATATATACTACGAACTTACATTCCCTACCTATCACCTTCTTATCAGCCATAAAGTGTCCATTGTTGTAATTTAGAATCAAGCATAATCTTTATGATTAAACACGCTATATTTTATCTTCTTATTGTGGTGTTCATCAAAAAATTAACGCAGTAGATAAAAAAAGGATTTCATTATGCGTCGCGCACAAGTTAAATTAGTTAATGAAGAAATTGCAACAGAATCTATTAATTTTCAGAGCACTCGTTTCTTTGAAGAACTCACAGCATGTTTTAAGCATCTTCGCGATATGAGCGATAAGGAACTTGAAACTCAAGAAGCAGATACGCTAATTAGTAAGATTGTTAAACATTACACAGGCTTAACAATAAACTTAGTCATTGGCATGATCGGACCATGTGTTAATGTTCCGGATACAGATAAAAACAATATTCTAATTACATCTTTCTACAAAGACTATCTTTCCAGTGCAGATGGAAAACGCCGTATTGAGGATGCTGGTGGTATTGTAAAAGGAACAGTAAATATTAAGACTGGTAAAGTTACTGGCGTATGGACAGACTATGTTTCAGATGTCTATTACCCTTTAGAATTACTTCGTTCAAAGAAATACGACCCAGAGGAAAGCGCTGCTATTCTTTTACATGAACTTGGTCATGTATTTACTTATTTTGAATTCATGACACGAAGTGTTACAACAAACCAAGTCTTAGCTGAAATGAGTAAGGCTCTAGATGGTTCTGTTGGCAGCGATCAACGTGAAGCTGTTTTACTATCAGTAAAGAAAGCATTACATTTATCTGATCTTGATGAAAAAGAACTAGCTGTTAAAAATAATACTAAAATAGCAGAAATTGTTGTTATTACAAACGTAGTTAAAGAAACTGTTTCTGAACTAGGTAGTAATGTTTACGACATGACTACATGTGAAATGCTAGCGGATCAATACGCCGCACGTAATGGTGCTGGGCGTTATGCGGTTACTGGATTAAGTAAACTTTATGAAGGCTCCGGTCATATATCTTTCCGTTCTACGCCAGCGTATCTGTGGATGGAAGCTTTAAAAGTAGCATTGATTGCAGCTGCTCCCTTTACACTTGGCCTTACTTTAATTATTGCTATGTCAATGATTGGAGCGGATTCATTAGCCGTGACAACTGGTTATATCTACGACACAGTCGATATACGTTTCAAGAAAATACGTAATCAGATTGTATATGGATTGAAAGATAAATCACTATTACCTGGTGACAGTGAACGTATGTTAGCTGATTTAGACGCTATCGATGCTGTTCTTAAAACAGTGAATAGTAAACGTCAGTGGTTTGGTGTATTAAGTGATTTTGTCAATCCAACTTCTCGTAACTATAGAAACACAGTCATGTTACAAAATGAATTAGAAGCAATAGCTGTTAGCGATCTTTACGTTAAAGCGGCTGAACTCCGTCAACTAAGTAAATAACACGAACACACTTTAAATTTATCAGGATAAAAAATGAATATTATATTTACTGAGTTTTCCCGTACAGTCGACAGTACGATTCGAGATTCCTCACTACGTTCAAAAATACTTGCTGCTGCTATTGGTCAAGGTGCTTCGTATTTATCTGCGATCCCTTCAACAGAAGTAGAAAGCCCCGCTAATCATTTTAATTCAATTATTCTTCCTGAAGTACGTACGACTATTTCTCTATTTAACGAGAACACTGTATTCGATTGTAAGGCTGCTGTAGAGTTTGCTAGAGCGTTTTGGATGATTCGGTATACAGCCGCACATCCTACTAGCCGTCCATGTTATACGCTCTCGTATAGCTTCTTTGACAGTGTGTCTAGTGTGGAAGTATTTGTGTCTCCAGAACAATATAACTTCTTGAATGAAAATAAAGAAGAAATACTTATTCTGGCTAGTAGCGCAATGGACGCCATTATTGCATTAAGAGGTTAATATGCTTAACGTCATGTATAGCGATGTAAAACTTGTTAATGGAATTTACATTAAGTTTAATTCTGTTGATAAAAGCATTGGTGCGAAGATAACGGGACCTGATGCGGGTATAGAAGAAACAGCAGATACAGGAACGGAACTTACCAAAATGGTGAATGGCAAGCCGCAAGCAATTGCAACAGAAGCAACGCCAATGGAACTAGAGTTAGAAGATCAGCAAAAGTTATCTGGGTTAGGTGGTCTGAATGAAGGTTACGAACTAGATGATGAAGTCGTTGAGACTGTTCTATTCAAACCTGTTGACGATAAGGCTATTTATGACAACGGTTACTTCACCTCGTTAGAAAACCGTATTGTTGATTTTACTTATCTTGTAAACGATATTGCTAAGACTGGTGGGATGTGTAAGAAACTAGCAATGGAAGCAGAACGTATTGCTCCTGGATTTGGCGGTGTCCCATTAGGCTTTTATAGTGAAGTGCCGTCAGCTACTCGTTACAGTGCTTCATTAGAAGAAATAACAAAAAATGTTATTTGCCTACTGAGTGAAGCGATTGACAAAGCTGATGAAGCCGAAAAGAAAGCTGATGCAAAAGCGAAATCAACAGCTGCAAATAATATTGATTTGCAGGATAATGAACAATACCGTATGCAGATGGCTGGTATTTCTACAGCAGCATTTGGTTATTGTAAATCTATTGCTAAAGTACATGAAAAATATGTGACCACCGCATTGAAAGATGTCATTAAGCTCTACAAGAAATACGATGCTTTGTTTCAGATTGATCCTGATAAGAGTATGAAAGTGTTAGAGAAAAAAGGTTTGAGATAAAACATTTACCCTATAATCTCATCGTAGAGGTTATAGGGTTTATGCCGTAAAAAGTTGTATTCTAGAATATTTCAGACATATATACTGTATGTGAGATTCAGTAATACTTTGTAACTATTGGGAGAAACAACATGGATAAGAATTTGATTCTAACACTTCTCTTAAATGAGATGTGGTTGAAAGGTCGTAAAGAAATGCAGTCGTGCCATTATGGCGTGGCTGAAGAAACCGCTGTGCGCAAACTGCATGAACTCGGTCTAATGGAAGTCCATAAGAAGGACATCCCTAGCGGCAATATGATTGCGCATGACGTCAGTTTTGTTTCTATCACTGATAAAGGTAGAGCATTTATAAAACAACTGGCAACATTAACACCCGGTTAGAAAAAATTCACAACTCATTGAAATAAAGTAGAATTACCATGATCGAGCAAACAGGTGTGTGGCAAACAGAAGACAACCTGGTTTATCGTTTAGCAGAAACCGGTAGCTATAAGCGAGACCCAGAAACAAAGCAATACAAGCCGGAGCTTCAAAACGACGTCATGTTTCATGTTCAAGTCATTAATGCACAAACAATGGCGAAGACTGAACCAGGTCGTAAGATTCAGGCGAAGTTGATAGCTGAGCACATTGTAAAGCTGTTAAACGAACATCCGTTCGTGGGTTAACGGCATATACCAGAGGGATTACTCCCTCTGGTAGCTACCTATTTTTTTTGTTAATTCAACGGTATGAAGTTAATCGTAACCGCTTCTTCAACAATAAGACTATTGTCAGCTTGTGCTACTAACCGTTTAGCGATACTAAAATTAGCACCAGCATCTTCAATAATAACTGCTTGATAATTTAAACTACCGCCAAATCCGGACAATTGAACTGAGGTTACATCTGTGCCGTACTGAGCACGTAAACTAGTAACTATCTGATCAATGGATATTGTGGTCGCTGTTAATGCAGCACTAATGACTTGGATAGTTGTTGTTTCAATATTAGCACGTAAAGCTAAATTATTAAGTGTCGTATTTGGAACAAACAAATTAACAACAAATACCTGACCTGCTTCTAAAGTAACAATAACACTATTACCAACATTAACATTGATCTGCCCAAGACTAGTAGCTGGATAGAATAGAAGTTCAGTGTTCTCCAGTAGATCGGTAGACAATACAACTAGATCTTCTGTCAACCATCCTACAACAGTTCGTGTTAGATCTGTCCTATATCCAGTAGATACAGAATCCGTAGCAAACCAATATGCGCCCTCTATCATCATTAAATCAATCATACGCATCATGCCACGTGCGTTAGTGATAACAGGGTTCCCATTTGAATCAAGAACCGTATCACCTGCTAAATGCTGATATGAAGGTGTTCCGTTTGTTTCTAAAACAGGATCACCGGCATGATGCAGAATGTTGTAAACAACTTGACCATTTACGATGTTAATTGATGAACCATTGTTATCTGTTGTGTAAACATCTGCTTGATATGTCCATGGTACATTAGCTGTGTATGTTTCATATTGCTCCGAAGAAACCACACTTCTAGCTTCTGCCCACAATGTCGTAAGCGCATATCCAAATGTTACATTTAGTTGTTCCTGTGTAATGCCTACTGCGTTATTTGGCAATAAGAACTTACCAATATTCGTATCAACAGAATCAGAACTCCACTGAGAACCCATTACAGAAGTAGTAGCATACAACACATTAAATATAGTATTCAACCCAGCATACACAACAATAGACTGGTCAGTAAACATGAAGAATTTTGTTAAACCAATATTATTGTTTATATCTAAATAGAAATTCGTACTGAGATCAAATGTGTATATACGTTCACCAGCGCTTGTTGTTCCTGTTTGTACACCGTTAATAAACGCGTTAGCTGTTTCGCCTTCTGGCGTGAAAGAAAGTTGAGCATATACTTCATTATCGGGTAAAGACTGATAGACTGAAGTAGACTGTGTAACGATCTGAATACTAAAACCAGTATTTGTTCTACTGATAGAGTAAGCTTGAGTTCCCACTTGAATTAATGTGGAATCGTTTTCAGCTACAAATAATTTCGTATTAATAACAGGATCATCTAGGTAGTAAGGTCGCATATTAAATTCGTTATTCGCCATATCCAATACATAGTGGAAAGGCGTATATAAGAAATTACCGCTACTTACAGCAACAGCTAAAGACGAAGGTGATAAAGCTTGCAACGCAGCTACTTGACTACTAGGGACAACGGTTACTATGCCGTTGTTATTTTGATAAATAACATTCGGCGTTAACGTAATGCTTGTGCCGTTATCAATTATAGCTGTATTCGTAGCAATAGCACTAATTACAATTGACACTGTTTCAATGCTAGCAGACGCCGCTGTTAACAACGCTGTGTTAATTGGCGTAGGCATAGGTCGTGTTGCAAGATATATACGGTTTGTAATCGAGTCCACATTTTTAACGATTGTATATCCTGCCACTGCTAATGCTGTTTCAATTTGTGTGTTTGTAATTGGTAATGATGGAGCACCAATGGCGTTTGTAATTACTTGCTGACGTAGTTGCGTGAACGTCATTGCGTTCTTACCACCAGATACTGCGTCATCGGAATAAATAACAACTGTGGTCAGTGTTGGTAATGGCGCTGTGAATATAGTTTGATCATTAGGATCATACGCTTCCCATGTGCCTACACACGACCCTATTGGATATTCCCACAAGATCATATTCAGTATGCCTTTTGTTTCGTATACATCAATACGAATACCAGAATTTAATAAAGACGTACTTGTATAAATTTGTGGTATAGTTACATTAATTGATTTAGCAGTAACAGTTAAAACAGCAGTTGGTATTGTTGGGTCATAAATCTGATCTGTATGTGTTGTAACAATTTCAGTATATAAACCAGTTGTTAAGTTTTGTGTGTATACACGACAGAAATAATACTGATCTGTAAATGAAATATCGATAGAGAAATCAGTTGATGCGTCCAACGAACCTGTTTGACTAATGATGTCAAATTGATATGTTTCGAATTGAAGTCGAATCCATTCTGTGCCGTCGTTATTTGTTAATAACTCATAAGGAATAACATTTGTATCTAACTGCTGCATTGGTGAAGTTATAGTTGTATCATAAACAACAGAAATACCACCATGTTGCATCTGTCTAATCTGTATTGGATACTGTATGCTGAATGTTGTATCTGCCACAGTAAAATACGAATTACGTGGGATGACAACCATGTTAATTCCAGTCGCTGGGTCGGTTACCATTTTAGATAACAGTTGAGCTAATGGAAGAATAATAAAGAAAGAAGCAGTAGCAGGGACAGCAAAACGATTCAAATAATCTAAATCAGACATATGTGTGTATAGATCTGACGGTGTCTGAGCAGCCATCGGATATAACTTACGTGTATTCGCTGCATTCTCTTGCATAAACCCGGCAGTTAAAACAGCAGAAGATTCTAACGAATATAAGAACGGGCTTGTTGGATCAACAATGTTCATCGTTCCGTTTGTAACTTGATCTAGCACAGCTAGTACAGATTGTTGTATACCGGCTGGGTTGTACATATATCTAGTTACGTTACTGAGTAGAGTACTAACAGAACTTGTAATGGCTGATGTCGCTGCAGAATTATTAACACTACCAGGAACAGATGCGGTGTTGTTAGTAGACGCGTTGATTACCGTAGATTCTGGTATACCGGCAGTGGACGCGGTAATGCTCTGCGCTGACGCAGGAATAACAATCGTAGAGGCTGTCATGTTTAAGTATCATTCTAATAATAAGAGTTACCAGGATTTATAACTGTTTGTTCAAATGAATTCGGCTATGGCGTCGCACTTGCGTTTTGTGCTACCGTTCCTTGATTAATCGCGTTAGTATAGTCAGGTAGCATATAGCTATATAGCGCATTATCTACCCACCATTCTAAATTATAATTGTAAGGATTTATTCTAGGGTAACCACGATTATTAAAAATCGTTAAAGCTGCCATTGGTATTTGCGTATACGCCGAATTTGTCCATGCTGTATTATTGCCTGTTGGTGCTATAAAATTCTTAGCACTCATTCCGTCATTAAAGAACGCAACTGTTTTATTAAATTCATCAATCACAATATCATCAGAGTAACACATACCCATTGCTCTAAATTGAATAGTGATTTGATCGTTAGAATCATTGATTGGTTTACCATGTTCGTAATTGAAAACAGCGGAGGTAGGAGCACTAATTGGGAACGATGCTCCACAACAAGCAATCTTCTGTACCTTTGTTTTCGTGTTATCCAAAACGAGACGATATATACGTGTATTGTAATCTATTTCATTTTCCACAATATACTGTGGATAAGGTACAAGAACACCTTCATACACCAGCGATGCGTAGCGTATCCATGTTGTAAACAGTGCTGTAATTGGGTCACCAGGTAAATTTCTGAAACTGGCCTGTATATCGTATGTCGTGTAGTTTTGTGTTGTGCCATCAACAAAACCAAACGTTTCTTGATAAACACCAGGATTTGATGTATAGGTAGGCGCAATAATATCTTGCCATCCAGTTACCGATTGTAAGTAATTAGTCAGCACAGGAATAAACGCTTGTTGGCTATCCACTAGTGAACAAGTAATTCCTTCATTTACATCTAAATCAGGATCTAGCAGACATCGTATAATACGCGGTATGCTATTGCTATCATTTGTTAATAATGGAGTTAGCTGCCGAACTGTTCTTATGTTAACTGTAGATAAATTTAATAAAGGTCTTGTGAAAAACGTTAAGCCAAAATAATCTTTGTTAATCTGAACTGGACCTGGTGTTTGTCTATGATTAATACCATAAAAATTATCACCGATTGTTGTTGTGATAGGACCAATAGGAGAAGTGCTAAATATTTTATCTATTGCGTCTCTTGGTGTGCCTAACCCACCAGCCGACATAATGGCTGATACTGTTGGCCCCGCAGCTTCATTCGGTATTGTAGGTTTTGTATTATTGATTGCCATCTGAAAAACCTCTATTAAAGGAATTGAATAATGATTACGTCAGCAGTGCTTGCAGCGGGTATCCAAGCTAGTCTTACCGTTGTTTCTAAAATAGCGTCAATTTGGGGATCAAGAGTAGTTGATACTGGTATTGCTCCTGACAATCTTATTGACTACACAAGAGTAAGTCGCGTCGAACCTGTTGTTTTGATCGATGCAGATTGTTTGTATTACGACAATCTAACTGAAGTACAGCAATCTCTTCTTTCTATTTTTGCAGGCTATTACCTACAAGCTGTTGCATTGTCCATGACAATTGGTAAGGTAAATGTATTGCAACATCTCGATAAGATAAACCCAACTCGTGATATGAAGACAGCGTTAATTGGTGCTTATGGCGCTGAGTCATTTCAAGATCGTCTCCCTGTTCCTTATGAACTTGCTCTCGAAGCAAAGCCACCACAAGAACTAGCAGAAGAACGGTTCGAGTATGAAAAGAGAAAAGAAGCAGACGCATTAAAAGAACGTGAAGCAGCAAGGATGGAGGACAAATATCGTGATAATCGCGACACTAAAATGAAACAAGATAAATCCATGTTCGATGAAGTTTCTAAGATCCAAGAATTTAAAGATCGCCACGAAACATCAGAATTTGGCATTGGTAGGGATACTCTTTCAACATTAAAAGAAATCTCTAACTTATCTGTTGGTAAATTATTTAGTGTCGATATCACAGATGGTATCCATAAAGCATCTATCCCAATTCAAGTTCGCTTGTTAGCTAACGTAATACCAACTAACAGCTTGATTCATATTCTATCTATTAACGGTCAAGATAAACTTGAAACAGCTAAAGAACGCTATCATGGTTGGAAGTCTGGTCGCTTAGAATTCTGGAGAGATCTTATATTCTGTCAGGACGTTATTGATGCGCATCGTACTAATTTGATGAAGGATAAAGAAGGTATCTACTCCAACATCGTACAGCGTAATCGTAACAACAGCAATGTCATGTTAGCGTCAATGTCGCCGTCACTTGCTAATGCTTCTAACTTGGTAGTTACTACGACAGATGCTATTTCTAAATTAGAACTACATCTAGATGGCAAGTTCGATAATTTTAAGATAAGAGAAAAATTATTCAAAGAGACATATCTCATGATTGTAGCTGTGATTGATAAACAAATGGATAGAGTTACTTTCTATCACAGAGGAATTCACTTGCCTACTGAGTGTTCTATGCGTGACTTGAAATCAAGCAATAAGGGTGCAGGTCCAGATGTAAGTGACGTGCTGAAAGCGTACCAATTAGGTAACGCCCCTTCGTTATAAATAAGATATAATTATCCTTATTAAACAAGAACAACGCCATCTCTTTTATTAACCTAATAAATTCTAGGATAGTACTAAAAATGAAAATCATCGATTATATAAAGTCTTTGCTTCCTAATTTCAAGCGTGATCGTGTCATAGAGGATCTTCGAATAACTCGTGGGGAGATTCGAGAATGTACCCTCCCTGCATTTGAGTCAGCAACACCATTGTTTAAGGGCTGGAAGTTTAAATCGAAAGAGATGAAAGATAAGAACGCTCAATTTGGCCGACTTGTAAAAAGTGATGGTGGTGGGAATATCATTGGAACAATAGAAAAGTCACTGAAGGCAGTAATCACAAATCTCGACATCATCGAAGAACTCGTAAACAAATGTTTCATGGAAGATGTTTCTGGTTCTGGTTTTACTTATCTAAAAGCCAACCTTCTGCAATTAGTAGAACTGTCAGGTTTTGTTTCCAAGTACTCGCGGAAGTTTCTTATTTACGTTTATGTACTTGAATCAGCTGAGTTTCCAGACGAAGGCTCAGAATCGCGCGATGCAATAACACCGTATGAATTAGAATGGATTAATTCTAATTTCCTATCGTTTTGTACAGCGCTGAGTATTCTGAACGGTAGTCCTGATAGTCTGAAGAAACAACTAGACGATATCCCTGATATTCGTATCACTGAAGAAAATGGCCCTAGTCTAAGCGCTACCCTTGGTAGTAGTCGTATTGATCCGTTTAACATGGGCTTGATTGCTACTTGGGTTAATCCGATTTATCACCTTCGTCTTATGGTAGCAGAACACCAAGCTGAACGTTATAAAGCTGCTAAAGAAGAAATGTCACTTTGCCAGTTACGTAAATTAAATATGGAAAAGCTGTCAGAAGGTAAGCCCGACGCAGCTGTACAGAAACAAATTCAATATATGGAAAAACGTATTGATGATTTGAATTATAAAATTATCAAGATGGAGAAAGACTATGCTTAGTAACCAATCAGCTGACTCACAACAGTTTAGGCTGTACCCGCGTGGTTTCCTGGGTGCTAACATCAATTCGCAAACTGAACGCACTCCTAAGCCTTTTACGGGTGTGTTGAAAATGACTCAGTACACTGTGAATGATAAGAAATCATCGAAAGGTGGTCCTCCAGCGAATCCGCATGTTGAGGCGCTGTATGCTCAATATATTAAAAAGAATCCTTCTTGGGGTTCTTTTGATTTTCGTAAAGAAACGTTGCTGACGGCACTGGGAGCATTTGGTACACGGAGTTTCAGATCTTGGTATTTGTCACAGCATCAGAGTCCTGCATGTGGTGATTTGCATAATAGATTCCTTACTGACACTCTTCGTTATATTAATGAAGGTCGTCGGGAAATGGGCTTAATGACGTGGGGTTCTTTGATAACAATGACTGACGAAGGTAATTCTGTCGGTCCTGTTTCTGAATATGCAAAGAACTTATTCAAACACGACTTTGGTAACAGCTTGACATCTGTAATCCAAAAATGGATTAGCCACGATGGTGGTTTAGAAGACATGTTAGGCACACTGCACATCCTATTTGGGAATGCTTAATCTTTAACTTTAAAATTGGAGTAAACAAATGCGCCGCATTAAGAAACTCGAGAATTACTACGCAACACCGGCACTAGAAGACGTGGCTGGTACTATTGCAGGAGCTGCTGTAGCGACAGTAGGTGATGCAGAAGCTGTAAAACGTGCTGAAGAATTAGCAGAAGGTTTGTTGGCAGCTGGTGGGGCTATTAAAGGTCATCGAGATGAGGAAGCTGCAAAGAAAGCAGCTAAAGAAGAAGCAACAACAGCTACAGAAGGTCTTACTCCATTGACCGATGAACAAGAAGCAGCTGCTGTTGCTGCTCAGCATTCAGACGATGACGGTGTTCGGTTATCTGATGAAGATATGCAAGGTTGTGCAAACATGGTTGCTGAAGCTCTTACTAAAGCTTTTGTTAGCATGAAAGTAAAAGGTAATGCTATTCCACATGGTAAGATTACTCCTACAGCAACCGGCGTATCTGGCGGGCCTACTAAAGCTAAAGCAATGACTGTCACACAACCAGTGGCAGCTACCACTAAAACAGTTCCAGCAGCTGCTAAAGCAAAAGCCAATCCAGCACTGGAAGATGATCAAACAGGTCTTCCTCCAGATGTAGAAGATGATAAAGTGACTTCTCCTGAAGATGGTGCACCAGCTAACGCACCTGTTCCGACAGCTACCGCTACTCCTCCTGTTTCAGAACCAGCTACACCTGCTGTTCCTGATGCTGCTGCACCTGCCCCTGCTGCTGATAATGTACCACCTTCTCCGCAAGACGGCGCTCCTGCACCTGATGCGGCTGTTACTGGCGAAGCACCTCCACCAGCAGATGATGCACCGGTTAACCCAGATGGAGAAATTCCTCCAACCGAAGCTTCGACTGAACCGACAGCCGGGACTGATGTAGCACCTGCTATGCCTGAAACCCCTCCACCGGTTCCTACCGAGCCAGCTGAAGGACAAACACAAGCTGATCCAGCTGCTGCTGATCTGACACCTGATGCGGGAGACGCGATTGTCGAAATTGATGATACCGATCTATCGTCAAACGACGAAGGTATCGCTGATGATCTCGTAGAGATTCAACAAGAAGGTGATGAACCTTTTGATGACAACAGTGAAAACCAGATTCAAGAAGCTGAAGAAGTAGCCGAAGCTTTGGAATCGCTTTATTACACACTCGAAGATTCATTGTCGAAGGGCGGCATTAGTAAGATATCGAGCGATATCCTGGCTGTATCACTGGAACATATGTACATGCGTGTTGGTATTCGTCAATCTAGCGCGTTTGTATCTTTAGAATCTATCACTGAAAATACGAATGCAAAAGATGCCGAATTAGTAACCAAGCTCGCGATGGAAGATATCAAATCCAGCGTTGGTAAAATCAAGAACTCAATTATCAAAGCACTGCGCACTACGCTTGAAACAATTTCACGTTACTTCCGTCGTCGTTACTTGACGTTTAAGAAGATTGATAATCGTGCTAAGAAGCTACTGACCACTATCAATTCTGCAAAAGGAACTGCAACTGAAACAGTGTTCTCGCACAAGCGTTTAGCAAAAGCTTTGGCAATTGGCGATGGCGTTCCTACAAACTTCTCTGGCGAATCTAAAGAGTTCGCTTCCGTTACGAAAGAAGTATTTAGTAATTTCTTGGAAACTGGTTTTGGTCCCACCGTTACTAATTTCAAGAATATTATTGCTAAGGAAACAAAAGAAGAATTCCTGAATGCAATTGAATTCAAAATCAATCGTAAAGTGTTTACGCAAACGCCTGATAAGAACAAAGTTGACTATGATTCGATTCCACCAAAAGGTTTTACTTTATTGTCAAGCCACGTATTGTTTGGCAATAGGGCAATCGTTGGGGTGATGCCAGAAGATAACTGTCCTGGCGCTGAGATTTTCAATAACTTAGATAGCGTTGAGATTTCTGTTTCAAAAGTACGAACAGAAGGTAATCCTATCACGCAATTAAAAGTATTGAATCTACAAGAAGCCAAAGAAGTGGTTCAAGACGTAATCTCTATTTGCACATATGTAGCGTTTGGAGAAAAAGAATGGTATCGTCTGGAAGCATTGCTTGAGTCAAATATTAATGAACTTCAGAAATACGTGTCGTATGGTGAACAAATTGGCGGTACTGTTGGCACTATAGCTGGCGCTGTAGGTGGGTTGGCGCTTGGTAATCGTATTAAGGAAGAAACTGGCTTTAATACCGGGGTTTATTCTGTTGCCGCTGGTACTGCCGCAGGGGCTGCTGCTGGTAAAGCTATCGGCAATAAACTATCGAAGGCATTTGGTGGTAAGGGCACTTCGTCTTTCATCAGCGAAATGCGCTCCTTATTAACATTTACTGAATGGCTTAGCGCAGGTACTTCATACAGTTTCTTTGAACCGTGTATGACAACATCTAACGCATTGCTTGATTATGCGGAATCGTCATTGAGACTGCATAAGTAACATTAGTAGTTAACGTAATCCAGTTTAGTTAGAAGGTTTAACTAAACTGGATTACTCTTTTTTTATTTATCTGGAGCGAACATGAGTGATGTTGTTGAGGTAAATCCTGATACTGTTGTAAATCCAGACGTAATTACACTTGAACCAACTGCTGATACAAGATCACAAGAGGAAATCATTCGTTCACAAATGGAAGCTGAAGGAATGGGTCTAGATGGTAATCCTGAAAAATTAGAAATAGCCACAGGTACTATTGGTGAAAATGAACAAGCAATTACCGCTGTTGACCAAGAGATAGATCAATCGATGCGTGTTATGGAATCATTGGAAGCAATTGCTAACGTGATAGCTCGTGATTCTAAAAAGAATAAGAATACAAATACCACTGTAAATAATTCTGTAAATGCATTAAGAAAATCTGTTTCGTTAGAAACAATTAACACCACAGCAACAATGTCGTTAGAAGGCATTGCTGAAGTAGCTAAAGAAGTATGGGCAAAAATTATAGAATTGATTAAGAAATCAATTGAGATGGTAAAGAATTTCTTCTTGAATATTTTCTTAAGTGCTGATAAGTTAAAAGAAGAAGTAAAAGAGTTACGAGGAAGAATTCCCGGAGCTTCTGTTTCTCCAAAAGAAGATAAATTCGAAAATGAATATCTTGTTAGATCGTTAAATATCGCTGGTCATTTTCCAGTTAACATTAAGACATCGTTAAATAATTTTAAAGATGCTGTTCACGATACGTTTAATAATTCGTTAAGTTCTAATGTTAAAATGGGTAAGTTACTTAATATCCTGTTTGGCGAAAAGAGAGATACGGCATACCCCATTGATAGTAGTTTCCGTATCCCAAAAAGCGAAGATAACGACAGAACAATAGTAGCTGAGAATAATATACCTAATGATTTTTCAACAACCCCTCCATTAAAAGTAGTTCGTTCAGAAGAACTTTTTGGCGGTAAAGCAATTTATAATCATATTTGGAATACTGATCTAAATGGAAAAGATGGAATTCAAACGCTATCAAAAATACGTGCAGCAATTCGTCCTTTCAATTCTAATACTCCAGAAACAACCGATAAAGAAATACCAATACTGAGCACTGGTGATCTAGGAACAATCCTGACAGATATAGATGCTATTCTTTCTGACGTGATAACATACAAGAGTTCACTTTCTCAGTTCACTCATGTAAAAAACGAAATGCGTATAATGAGTCTGGGCCTATTAAATCAAATACACCAAGGTAACCATAGTGAAGCTATTAAAGACGCACTTAGAGATAACAGAACAGTTATAATAAGCGCAATTCGTTTGATGGACCAACCGGCTGTTGATGTGGGCTCGTACACAATACGAACATGTAATAGCTTATTAAAACTCGTTAGAGAAACATTAAAGCTTTATGGTTCTACAAGTAATAACAAAACGTTAGATCCTTCTGGTAAAAAAAGTGAATGATGAATTGGAAGACGGTGATATAGTTTGTTGGGTGCAACATTTAGACAATACTTCAGACGATCATATTTTTATTAATGGAACAGAATTATCTGGAACAGAAACTTCTCTTAGACAAAATATTTATTCATCCGTTAGCGATGTTGTAAAATCTGGTAAGATGATTTTTAATAAAAATCATGTTCAGTGCCAGAAAAACAAAAAATATTGTTATGTAGAGGTTGATTCTGAAGAACCTGATAGAGTTGGTAGAATTGCTCCGATTGTATGTTATACTGCTATTCACAATGCATCTAAAATTAAGAGAAGTATACTTAGTTTTGCCAGTAATATAGATCGTACATTTTCATCTGAAACAATATCGACACTGGACGAAGCATTAAAACTTTTGAAACAATAGAAATGTAATTAATATGATGGCTTCCAAGTCATAATTCGAATTAGAATTAACTTATTTTTTACCTAATTAGGAGTAGCAAATGGCACGTATAAAGAACAAAGGCTTGGTAGCCGCGATGGAAGGCGAAACAGATATTGTTGTGTGTGAACCAATCCAGACTAATACTCCAGAAAATGTCGTCGCGTGCAGTCAGGCTGAATTACAACTTCGTGACTGTGAAGACAATGGCTTGATTGACGATGCGCGTGTTGACGATGCTATCCAATGTGTAGAATCATTGGAAAACATTCGTGATGTGATGAGTGTGGCTGCCGAGAACGGTGGTGTTGATCGCTATAGTGCTGCAGCAGTTAACGTTGCACTGGAGTCGCTATTTTCACGTGCTGGTATTACTAGTCATGAATTGCCAGCTATGGAAGCTTATGGCGGAACTAGTTCACGTACTGAATCTACAACTTTAGCTATAGGCCAAATCAACAGCGGTTTGGCAAAGATCTGGAACGCTATCATCGAAGCAATGAAGAAGTTTTGGGAATGGATTAAGAACTTCTTCACGAACGTTGAGAAGATGGCAAGAGCACAGTTGGAACGCGCAAAGACCTTATTGACTCGTAAACCAACCGGTGAACCAAACGAGTTGTTTTTTGTTAATAAACAACTGGCTGAGACTCTTGGTATGGGTGATAGTGTACCACATGACTTTACTGAGAAGCTTGGTGCTTGGAGTCGTAAGATTAAAAGCCTATTCCAACGTCATGATAAGTATACAACCGATATTGCTGAGGCAATGGCTGGTGCTGCTGAAACTTCTCTGACTTCTGATCAACCAATGGACATCAACATTAACCCAGAAGGCGACGAAGCGTCTGATGCTACTTCGATGTTTGGCAATATGATATTTGATGACCAGACTCCAGAAAGCGCTGTAAGTGGCGACGAGGCTATTGCAGCAGCTGCTCAAATGGCACACGCTAGCGTTAAGAAAGCTGAAGGCGCTCCTGAAGTAAAAGAAAATCTAGCTACTCTAGCTGCAAATATGATTGGCAATACAATCAAAGAAGTGTCGGATTTGTTAGAATTCATTATTCATGCTGCTTCTGAAGGCACTAAGAAAGAAGTCGTCAATAACAGAATTATTGGCGTGATGGAAAAAGCAAAGAAGGCTGAAGAAACTGTTGGCGAAGGCGATAAATCTCGTTTTGAAAAGATTAAGAAAGTTGGGAAAGACTTTGTTGCTCTATTGTCGAAATGGTTTGTATCGTTGGCTGGTTACGTAGTTCGTGTCTGTAAGGCTACCTTAGATTATGTCGAAGAAAGTCTAAGACGTTTTACACAGCCATCTGAAGCAGCGTCTGTTAATCCAGAAAACAATACTGCTGCACCAGCTAGTGCTCAAGCACCAGCGTCACATCCACCTGAACCGGTGGCAGCATAAAAAACTCCACTCACACTGACCACTGTTATTAATGGTGGTTGGTGTGATATTACTAACTGCCTTGAAAGAGAATCACCATGCGTAAACAAGCATTCATTGCTTTGGAATCTAAAACTAAAGTATTTCAAGGTAATGTGTTGTCACTGGAGGAAGAGTTAGTAATCCGCGATAGCGCTTACATTGCTGCTGAAGAAGTAGATTCTGGACTAAAACAGATTTATCATCTAACAGATCTTATTCACTGCTTAGAAGATCTTGCTGAAATTACTGGTGATATTACGACACCAACAATTACAGAAGCAAATCTAATTAACAACGCCACAGACATGGCTGTAGCAGGCACTGACGTGTCTCCCGACGATATTGCTAAGGAAGCTATTGCTGGTGAATCTATCGCCACTGAAGGCTTCGTTGAGACAGCTAAGGCTATATGGGAAAATATAGTTAAATTCTTAAAAACAATTTGGGCGAAGATGGGACATTTTTATCGCTCTGTCGCTAAAGTTTTTGAGAGTGCAGAAGCGCGTTTAAATATAATTAAAGAGAAATCTGCGAGCCTCGAAGGTAGTAAAGCAGAAAATGATATAGAGCTTACTTCTGGATTAGTATTTCTTAGCGTTGATGGTAAGACAATTACTAATGAAGATCAATTAAAAAGAGCATTAAACGCCTACGCTTTTCTTGTTAAGTTTATTTATTTCATGTACATGGAATCGACAATAAAGAAAGGTAATGCGGTAATAGAGGCATTGAGTAAATTTGCAAAAGGTGATATTGATGGCGCAATAGAACATGCGTGGCAAGGAATAACTAATGCAAATGAAGATAACCCAATATTATCTAGAATAGCTAAAGATCCTGATAAAGAAGTTGACGACGGTAAAGGTGGTCCTAAGTTTAGGACGATGCGTAGCGTTGGTCTGTTGGGGAATAAGACCCTAGTTCGTAAAATACAGAAACAGTCAAACGATCATAAAGCACTAGTAAAGTTAAACCTATTATCATCGGTGTCTGGTTCAGAACTAAGGTTAGAAGACACCGAAGGTATTGAGTTTACACCTGAACATAAGGTTACCATGCCAGCCTTAACGCCAAAAGGTATTGCGTACATTGTAAATGAATGCGAAACCATTTTGAAGTATATTAAGGATTTTGATCAAGGTGGTCTGTATAACCGTGTTGAAGAAACAATGAAGGAAATGGCACGTGCTTCAAAAGAAGCTAGTGTTTCACATAAAGCCACTGATAAACCAGCTGATGATACTGGTAAAGAAGAAGCATGTTATCACGAGTTAGTGAAGTTGAATACAGCGTATGCTGGTTGGGTTCGTTCACCCGGTATACCGCTTATGCAACAATCATTAAGTATTGTAAATACATTTATCATGGTAATTCAAAAATCAATTGAATGTTACCCTGTTGAAATGACCGCTCCTACAGCAATACCAGGAACAGCATAAACACAAGTTATAACTGCCATCTGTCATGGATGGCTTTTATGACTTGAAAATGTAAATAAAATATAAAAGCATGATTTTATGATCGATTATACAAAGGACTAGCCATGCCGCGCATATTGTTATCACTTCCTGAAACAGTGCAGAGTATCACACGACCAATTGTTACTGATATTGCAAGAGAAATATTTGATGCTACAGGAATTGATCAAAATACGCAGATATTTTATCCAGGTGATATTGATAAAATAAAACAACCAGGTAGTTCTATTAGCGATCCTGGTCCTGGTATTAATCTTTATCCGTTCTCAGAACGTGTCTCAATTGTAGTGGAAGAAGACTATGAAACAGATCGCTTATTGAGTACCGCTATTTACCGTCCTGAAAATTTCTTTATATTCAGAGACGACCCATTAGAAACATATGTTAAACCTGTCTATAGCTCTACAGACACGAAAATAAATTTTATCTATCGTACAGCTGATAAAGTGCGCGCAGTACGGTGGAGAGATAATCTACGTAATCGCATATCCATGATGCACGGTGCTGAAATAAATCTTCACGAGATAACGTACAATTACATCATCCCCCCTGAATATCTTTATGTACTAAGAGAGATTCATCGGTTACGAGAAAACGTAGCAGGATATGGTGATTCGTTTGATGATTATTTTAGAAACAATTTAACACCAAAAGCAACAGTTATTACAACGACTACTGGTACTCAAGGCACATGGGCTATTCCTGAAACACAACTTCGTATTGTTGGGTATTATGATTTTGAAGGAGGTCCTCCTCTTGAAGAAAGAGAAGAAACAGGTGGTGTTACTTACACAATTTCATTTGCGTATAAGTTTAAATACGACAAAGCTATTGCGTGCACTATGTTTTATCCGCTCATGATACATAATCAGGTATTGAGTACAAAGTACAGACCTAATAAACCAGCGTATGAGCTAGATCAACAACTTAAAGTTTATTCGTTATCAGCAAAATACTTTCATGGTTTTGAAAAAGGTAAAACAAAACTAGATACATTACCAGGTGTAGCTATTCCTAGTTACGATGAGTTTATACCGGAATTTGTGTTACCCGAAACAAAAAGACTATTCACCGCTCTTGTGTCTATTGATGTAAACAGTCCTTTAGAACTCATGTCTTTAAACAACATGACATCTTATAAACTGAATCCTCTTCTTGCTGAATTTTTAGCAGGAGAAGCTCAGTATATGACGATCCCTGGAGCTTCTGTTTTTACATTGTCATTATACCGTGGACAAACACTAATGGATGCTAATAGCGTCTCTATAGATAGTAATTTAAACATTACATCAACAACACAGTTAGCATTTAGAGATTACCATCATGTCAGAATAGGAGTGATGACAAACCTTACAAAACTAGCTACTGTTGCTTCTGATAGACTGCGAGCGAACTGTAAGTTGTTTAGAATGGTAATGGAGTATATAGATCCGTCTATTGTTAAGTCTGGTTTACTACCTTCATGCGGTAGCACTGTTACACAGCCAAGACTAAGCGAATTAGGTAAAGTAACTAGTTATCGCTATCCAAGTAAGCCTGTTGTAAACAACACAACTGTTACAACTAATGGAACAGAAGTTCCGATTAACGTTTACAATGACGCTGTTAACTATATTAATCGAATAAGGTTATCTGAAGGAAATCAACAATATGTGAATCCTAGTGTTTATACAAACTTAGAGACACTTGTTATTCGCGTACATGAACATGAAAGTTAATTATGCCACTTATTGAAGATGGGCCAAACCCACCGAAAAGAGAACAACCTGTACCAGTTCGTATATCGGCACCTAAATACAGGGGAGTAACCGTTGATACTAGATATACGCCAAAATCTTCATTACTCTCGCATGTAGAAGGTAGTAGTTGGACTGTTAATTATTACTCTCAAGTATTAAATGATGATAGTCCGCTAACAGGGCAAGATATTAACCGTAGTCCGACATATCAGCAATATACACTGATAAAGAAAATGGAGCTAAAGGTAACTACTCCATTATCTACCACTCAGGACGATACGTCTAAACAAATAACGATTACTGGCGCTGCTACTGTCTATCCGTTCCTAATACCAAATGAAGGCGATATGTTTATAGCCGACATAGGTGATGGTAATGAAGGTTTGTTTCAAGTAAATCTATCCGAACGTAAAACAATTTTCAATGATACTTGTCACGTGATTGAATACCAGTTAATTGACAACGTTTCTGTTAACCGTATTCGCTTAGATGATTTAGCATCCAAGACTGTAAAAACAGTTCATTACGAACGTAACTTCCTAGAGCATGGTCAAAATCCACTGCTATATGAAGAAGATTACATGTTGGTTAAAGAACTAGGGCAATGGTATAACCAATTAACTGATATGTTTTTTAAAGAGTTTAACAGTAATGAATATAAAACTCTTTTAGTGCCAGGACAACGTTTACCTGTCTATGATCCGTTCTTAGTTAAAACAGTCATGTCTTTTTTCACCACGTTTGATTATCCTACGATACGTGCTGTAAAACATCTCAATGTCAGTGGCGATCCAGCAATGGAAGTAACTACTGTTTGGGACGCAATAGCAAAACGTGATAAGCATTTAATGAAAACAACAATCATGAGAAAAGCTGGTTTAGTATTCTCTAGATCGTTTTCTATTGATCCGATGCTAGAAGGTATTTTTCACAGTGGTGTTACTTATGTGGTTTACCCTAAAGACATGCATGTTAATGCTAACTATCAACAATGGTATTTCCCGAAACAAACATTAGAAGTAGTATTAGAAGATACAAAACCGCATATTCAGAACTTAGGCGATCTGATAACAGTTAGGGTTATAGGAAATTCACCAGAGAGTATAATCCCTCTTATTCATCCTATTTTATACGATGAATACTATATATTTTCTAAAGCATTTTACGACCGCTCACCAAATGGTCAGTCTCGTTTAGAGTTATGCGTAAATGATTATCTAGATAAGAAAGCCATCGATATACGGACAATTCATGCGTTATGTGAGGCATGTCACGTATGGGATAGTTTAGAGCGTTTTTACTATATGCCAATTCTATTAATGTTAATCAAGGTTAGCATATTAGCATTTTGATATGGAGTTATAAATGGCTGATGTTAATGTTGGACCTGGCACTTGGGTCCCTATCGAAAAACGTGATACAGCATGGTATGTTTTTCACGAGCTTTTCATGTGTCGGGTTTCTAATATTCAAAGTAGATCATCCGATCATATCAGGTATTTTGGTATGCCTGGTATTGGTGACCCTGAATATGATAGGGAGATGGCTAACGAATTAATTGATACGGCCATCCCTATTAGTAAGATGGTTGAGTTTTATGAGAAAGGTGTAATTGTTCGTGTCATTAAACCGTCTGACACAAAACTGATTTATGATTATATTTCTAATCATTTAAATGCTTGGAAAAATAAATTAGAAAGTTCAGGCATGAACATGCGCGATGCTCCTATTAACGATCTTATTTTAATGGATAAGTTTGCTAACGCCGTGTACGAGCATGCTAAGTATGAGTTTACAAATGACTATGTAGATTCTGTATTAGCACGTCGTATGGGCAGTGTAATGCGTGTTAGTAGAAGTAACGTCTTAGCTCCTTACGTTCCGAAGATTGTTACTTTCAATAAGATCGAAGATGAGGAAGAGAAACCTGAAGAAAAGAGACCGACGCGTACGAGTATGGCAGAGACTTTTGTAAACGCAAGAGTTTCTAAAGCAGATAGAAAGTGGAGATAGTTATTAGATATCTCCACTAGTGTACTAAGGAGATTATCATCGAAATTGCCGACAGCTCATTATGGCGCGAAGTAACTAAAATAACTACCGACGGGTCACTTCCTGTTCACTATACATGGACAGCGTTGATCTATGCAAATAAGATATATAACGCACCGTATAAAATATTATCAATTGATTTCTTAAGTGATTTTGAGGATAATTATTCTGATGAGATTCTATTAGAAATTACGTTAGGTGCTGGTACTTACGCGAATAACATTTATCCGTTTAAAGAAGACATTGAGATTATATTAGCTAAAACACCACTCAATGAAGTGGATGATAATATTGATACCACTCAGAAACCACAGACAGAGAGATATCGCGCTACGTTAATCGATACAGGTAACCCAATTATCGAAGCTAATTCTTCTTTTTCGCCAACAATGACACAGTTAGATATTGCAAACTTAATTACGGTTAAGTTTCAATTGGTGAATAAAGCGTTAGAACAATTACGGATGATTAGTGTTGGAAGTATATTTAGAAATGGCACTGTTGGCGATGTAATTAAATCATCACTAACACAAGCATCGCAAACTATCGTTGTTGATGGGAAACGTGCTATTAAAGGCGTTGATGTTATAGAGCCTATATCTAACAACACACCTCGCAGTCATATTGTCATACCACAGGGTATCCCACTAGTCCAATTGCCGCAATACATTCATGAAAAATGTGGCGGTGTGTATAGTTCTGGTTTAGGTTATTATTTACAAGGCGATTACTGGTATGTTTACCCCTGTTACGACTGTACTCGTTTTAACAGTGCAAAAAAGACTGTTACAATTATTAACGTACCTAAGAATAAACTACCCGGCATTGAGCGCACTTATCGTTTAACTGGAGACAATCTGGTTATTCTAGCGACAGGTAGTGTGAAATTTAAAGATAATTCTGAAGTTGAAATGCTTAACAAAGGTAATGGTGTTCGTTATGCTGATGCTAATAATTTCGTAACAGGATTCGCCACTACTGCTAATAACAAAACAACGGCTAGTAGAGCATTAAACAACAGTGAATATGTTTCTGTTAAACGTTTAACAGGTAACAATAATGTGCCAGTAAGCAGTAATCCAATTAACGCTAATTCATTTTACGAAGCATCAAAACTAGCTGTTCGGCAAGGAAGCATGATTGATCTAGAATGGGAGAACTCAAACCAAACTCTAATCTTTCCTGGCATGATGGTAAAAATTCTATATATTGATGACACGGAAATTAAAAAGATTTACGGCGTTATGTTAAAAGCCCATCATTACACAGCGGCAAAAGGACAGGGACAAAAGACTACTCGTTATATATCACATTCCGTTCTATCTATATTTATTAATCGTGTGGGGACATCGTGATTTTCCAAGACAAGATAAATGAACTAAAAGCATTTATTTATAAACAGTTTACTATGGATAATTCAGCTAAATTTGAGCTATGTGAATTTGTTGATAAATGGGAGCAAGACACACGAGTGGAATTAGGATTACCATTAAGAGCTGGTGTAACAATTGGTATTTCATTTGATTCAGAAGTTGAGTTTAAAACAGTACCATCCTTTGGTATAATTGAACCTGGTTTCTATGAGAATAAGAAATTAGGTCTTCGGATAGAAATGCTCGTTCAGAATGAACAAGACGGAAGCGTTATATTTAACGCATACTGTGGTGATGATGTAGGTCACGTTGAAGCAATGAGTTATGGGTTATTTATAAAGTTGTTTGAAAAGACATCGCCGACGTAATGAAAACATAAAACCCTACTATTAAAATGGTAGGGTTTTATGCCATGTAAAACCTTAATCTTATGTTATGAAGTAAAAAAATACATGAATCATTTTTAAAAAAGGTTCGCATATGCCGATCCAAGATTTCACTAAAAGTCAAGAACAGATATTAACCGATCTCATTAACGACGACAACGGCACGTCTTTTACAGTAGGCATGTTGTCGTTTGGTTATCCGACCCCTATCAATGGTTCTAAAAATACTCAGGTTGTAGTTAGTGTTAGTTTAACAGGACAAGTTTTATATTACGGTTCTACTATTTTAATTTATAATAGAATTGATCTTAACACTATACCTGGCACACGGTCTATTGCTTTTAATGTTGGTAATGCTGTTAATATTTCGGATATCATACCTGCTATTAATTCAGCATATGAAATAAATTTAACAACAGGCCAATACATCAATGCTCCACTACCTGTTTTTATTGGCAATGCTAATCAAAGTTTACCATTCGATGTTGTTGCTGATTATAGCTCATTAGTGTTCATTGGTCGAATGCATTTGCAATTGGTACGCGGTGCTATTCCATTGTCAACAGTTATTACTGTAACTGCATTGAGCGGATTAGTCTATACACAACCAACCCCATAGGACAATAAGAAACAGGATACGATTATGGCTATCATCGACCAGCTTGTTGCTTTAATTAATTCAGCAAATTCCAGACGTGCTCAATTAACAGCAGAACAGATTGTCTTTTCTAATCCTATTCCAGACGTAGGTCCGTCATGGGATACAAAAGTAACAGTCACAGCTGTTCCTAAGTCTGGGTATATCGGTCAGGTTGAGGTTTTCTATAATCGTATTCAGTTATCAGCCATGGGTTCTGGTTTATCTCTAATATCAGAATCCCCGTTCACAATTGAATCTATTGCGTCTGTAATAAGTGAGACAAGGAACGCGTTCTTGCTTGATACAGATATGCAAGATTTTGTTATATCAAATATGAATGTCGGCGATATTAGAACAGTTATTTTGAAAGCTAAACATGATTCACTAGGATGGGAAGGGAGTTTAACAATAACATTATTATTTGGCTTACCTAGTAACATAGGTAGTCTTCACACATTAATGAATAATACACTACCAAATAATAACTATTTAACTAGCTAAGAGAAAACCTATGTCAAAACATAACGACGAACATGAAAGCGAAGTTGTTCGGCCAGAGTGTGAAGAGGTCCCTACTCCAGCGGTGGTTAATACAGCATTGGCAACAGCAATTAGTACGTTTGAAAATGATGTTTTATTAGCACATCAATTTGTAAATGGTGGTTCTACAGAAACCGTAACTGTAGCTAGTGGGACATACCCAACATTTGCCAATGTCGTAACGTCGAATGAGTCAGCATTAGCTGCACAAATTCAACAGTTAATACAAACCAGTCAAGCTGCTTTGCAAGTTCAGATTCAACAACTCATCGCTACTAATAACGCAAATCTTGCTGCTGCTACTGCTACATTAGTTGCTTCTGAACAAGCAACATTAAGTACAGTTGCTGCTGAAATTCAGCAACTTATTGACACGACCGCTGGAGTTACTAACCCGACTATTGAAATCATCACTGTCAGTAATATTGGTTCTCAAACTTTATTTTTAGGACAACCTGTTTATAGTCCAGGCACGTTAACAGTTGATCTTGCTGTAGCGAACGACCCAAACATGAAAACGGTATTAGGTTTAGTTTTATCTGATTCAATCACACCAGGTGGCAGTGGTCAGGTTTTATCTGATGGCCAAATTAATGGTACTGTGGAACAATGGAGCATTGTTGTTAATAACCCGAGTGGTTTAATTCCAAATACAAACTATTTTCTCGATATCGTTGATGGCGGATTAACCCCAGTGCCGCCAACAGGGAACGGGCAGTATGTTTGTCCCATTGGTCGCGCAGTAAGTACAACAGTTTTTATTATTCGTATCAACACTCCTATACAACTATAGAGGATAAATCATGTCAGGTCAGAAGCCATTAGTATTAAATCCAGTAACTGGCGAAGCGTCGAATATTCAATCTGGTAATTTTATTGATATTCCATACGGTGGTACTGGAGCCACCTCGGCTTCTGGTGCATTAACAGCATTAGGCGCATACCCTGCAACGAACCCCAACTCGTACATTACATCAGCAGGTGCTCCAGTTCAGACTGTAGCTGGTCGAACTGGAGCGGTGGTACTAGCCCAGGCAGATATTAGTGGGTTAACAACAAGTAGTTCACCTACATTTACAGGCGTTACAGCTACTACGTTTACAGGCGCCTTAGCCGGGAACGCCACCACAGCAACTACTGCCGTGAGTGTGTCGGGTGTTGTAGGTATCGGTAACGGCGGCACTGGAGCCACTACAGCAGCAGCTGCTGCTACTGCATTAGGTCTTGGCACAGCTAGTACACCTACGTTTGCAGGTGTTACAGCAACAACGTTTACAGGTGCATTGGCTGGGAATGCTACTACCGCGACTACGGCTACAAACATAGCGGGCGGTGTAGCTGGTGGTTTAGTGTACCAAACTGCTGTAGGTGCTACTGCAACTAGTGCAGCTGGCACAGCGGGTTATGTTGCGCTGAGTGGCGGTACTGGTGCTCCTACTTTTGTAGCACAGAGCGCGTTAACATTATCATCTGGGCAAGTTACAACCGCTTTAGGCTATACTCCAATCAGTAATGCATTACTTGGTGCTGCTAGTGGTGTTGCCACCCTGACAGCTGGCGGTACTTTAACACTTGCTCAATTGCCTTCTGTTGTTACACAGGGCGGTACAGTTTATCAAGGTACGTGGAATGCATCAACAAACATTCCTGCTTTAGCGTCTGGTGTTGGTACTAAGGGCTGGGAGTATAAGGTTAGCACGGCAGGTACTACAGCCATTGATGGCAATAGTAACTGGAGTGTTGGCGACATAATCGTGTTTGATGGCGTGGTCTGGGATTTGATTCCGGGCGATGCTGCGGTCGTCTTGTCTGTAGCTGGTCGTCAAGGTGTTGTTACTCTCGCTCAAGCTGACGTTGTTGGATTAACTACTGCGAGCACACCTACGTTTGCAGGTGTCACAGCGACCACGTTTACAGGTGCTCTTACTGGTAACGCTACTACTGCCACTAATGCCGGTAATGTCACTGGTATTGTAGCTATCGCTAATGGTGGTACAGGTGCTACTACAGCAGCAGCTGCTGCTACTGCCTTAGGTTTAGGTACAGCTAGTGCAGTTACGCATGCGTCAGTTACTGCTACTACGTTTACCGGTGCTCTCGTAGGTAACGCGTCTACTGCTACTACTGCCACTACAGCTACAAATATTGTTGGTGGTGCTGCTGGTTCGATCGCGTATCAAACTGGTTCTGGTACTACAGCAATGCTGGCAACTGCAGCAGGCGTGTTAGTTGGTGGATCGACTCCATCCTACAGCACGACACCAACATTAACGGGTACTAACTTTTCTGGTATCGGCAATGCAGCGTTGACTAACAGTAGCGTTACAATTGGCACTACGTCTATCGCGTTAGGTGCTTCGCAAACAACAATTGCTGGTTTAACATCTGTAACATCAACGACTTTCGTAGGTGCATTAACCGGCAATGCTTCGACAGCTACAACTGCTGGTAGTGTAACGGGTACAGTGGCTATTGCAAATGGTGGTACTGGCGGGACTACCGCTGCTGCTGCAGCTACTAATCTTGGTTTAGGCACTGGTAATTCAGTAACCTTCTCAGCAGTTACTGCTACCACGTTTACAGGTGCTTTAACTGGTAACGCGACAACTGCAACTACAGCTAGTAATGTATCTGGAACTGTCGCGGTAATTAACGGCGGTACTGGGTCTACAACAGCCACTGGGGCTGCTACTAACCTTGGTTTAGGTACAACTAACTCACCAACGTTTGCTGCTGTTACTGCACCGATATTGAATGGTACAGCAACTAACGCAACGACAATGGTTTCAACTTTGACGAATGACGTTGGTGCGTCTGTTCCAATTTGCAGTCCTGTGTACTCTGATTCTTCTGGCACTTTCATGCTGGCAAACGCTGCTTCTGGCACAACGTCTTCTGTTGTTGGTCTTGCTTATAGCGGAATTGCTTCTGGAGCTTCTGGTTTGATTGCAACCGATGGTGAGTGCGTGGCGTCAACAGCGCAATGGGATGCTATTGCAGGTACATCAGGTGGTTTGACATTTGGCGTTAAGTATTTCTTAAGCGCTACAACTGCTGGTAATCTTACAGCAACTCCTCCTTCAACAGCTGGGCAGTATGTTTGTAATGTGGGACAAGCTTTGAGTTCAACACGAATGCTTGTTCGCATCCAGCCAAGAATTCAATTGTAATAAAAGGAAGGCATTATGGCTGCACGTACTCCAATAGTTTTTAATAATTCAGATTGGCAACAAATTCAATCTGGTGATTATATATCGATTGCAGCTGGTGGTACTGGCGCTACTTCTGCCTCCGCAGCATTAACAGCACTGGGAGCATATCCTGCTACTAATCCAGCTGGATATGTAACTGGTGCTAGTATTTTATCATCAGTTTTAACTGGTTTTTCTAGTGCGACGAATGCGGCTGTAACTGCATCGTCGACTGCATTACAGGCGTTTGGTTACCTGCAAGCGCAGGTAACTGCGAATGCGGCGGCAGTAGTGCCACTGACGCTCGGTGGCACTGGTGCAACTACAGCAGCAGCAGCCGCTACGAATTTAGGGTTAGGTACAACAGGTACGCCGACATTTGCATCTGTGTCTGCTACGACTTTCACAGGTGCTTTATCTGGTAACGCATCGACAGCTACCACTGCTGGTAATGTGTCCGGCACTGTAGCAGTAGCAAACGGTGGAACTGGAGCTACCACTGTAGCAGGCGCCTTAGCGGCTCTTGGTTTAGTGGCTAACGATACTGTGGTTAACAGCGTCGCTGTAGCTACAACTGCTGCAAACACCGCAAACATCAAGTATGTTTATCTCGTATCTGGCGCCGCACCAATTACGCTTCCCACAGCAGTTGGAAACACAAACGTATACACTATTAAAAATATAGGAACTGGCACTGTGGTGATAAGTACAACTGGGGCACAGACGATAGACGGGAGTTTAACAGCCAGTTTAATAGTTCAGTACACATCTTTAACGATAGTGTCGGATGGCGCTAATTGGTACATCATCTAAGGTAAAATATAATGTCTTATACTCCAAATAACGCAAATGGTCAGGCACCTAGTGCTAACTCGGCGCCTGTTGTTCTCGCAAGCGATCAATCATCAATCCCTGTTGCTATTAATGATGGCTTAGGGTACGCAGTTAATAGTTTATCAGCCGGGACTGGCGCAAATGGTATAATGGTGGTGCCGACAGCAAGTAGTTTTATCGCATCCACAGTGAACTCATCAACCGGGCAACTTACTGCTTCTAGTGTGTTCACTGGGACAATTGAATCAATTCTTAATCAAGTTACTCTTTCATTAACTGTTGTGTCTGACCAGCCGGTCACGATAACAGTCAATCAGTATATCACGTCCTCTTCTAATACAAAATGTAGTTCGTTTGTGTATTACGCTAAAGCTGGAACAGGGTTTAATCAGGCGATCCCAATCAATGGGAACTATTTAAACGTGGTGGTACAAAACACGGGAACAGCGACCACAACAACGTTAAATATTAATACGTACTATGGCACTGAAGCCGCAGTAACTCAGCTTGGTAATAGTCCGGTATCGATTAACGAAATCAACGGTGTGGCGATACCTACAACAAACATCGGCTTGCCTGTTGCACTTAATACGAACAATGTAGATGGTTTCAATCAGGTTGTAGTGGCTGAACGCACTGCGCAAGTCGAACTGAGTTTTATTGGCGCTGGTACAGTTACCACGCTAATGAATCAAACAACGTTGTCAGGTAGCGCGACAGCAACATGGACAGCAGGTCAGCTGACTGTTGCGACTACAACAACTAATCCATCAGTTGCGTTATTGTCATCCATTGCTACAAATACGTACCGTGCTGGTTTTGAAATATTTGCTTATTTTACAGCCTATTGGTCAGGGGCGAGTTCAGTAGCTGCCACATTCTCCCGTATCGGTTACATGGACGGTTCTGCGAATGGGTTATGGCTGGGATACGAAGCAGGGGTAATGTCGTTATCCAGAATGACTGGCGGCGCAATAACGTCTACTCCGAGAACATCTTGGAACGGTGACCTGTTGACTGGGCTGTCTAATTCTAAATTTACACAGGCTGGGGTTCCTGTAGCGATTAATTTTGCTAACTTGAACATATTCAGAATTCGTTTTGGATGGTTGGGTGCAGCATCGATTATATTCGAAGTGTTTTCACCAGATAGCGTTTGGGTCGTATTTCATGTCATTTATAACGCGAATATCGCTGTAGCGCCTACCTTACAAAATCCGAATTTACCGATGTCGATTTGGATCAATAGTCTTGGTACAACTGCTCAGACAATTGGCACGTCTTGTATGGCGGCAGGGTCTTCTTCACCACGTATGCCTAAATCAGCACAGGCTGCATTATTTTTGCCAGTTCAAAATGTTAGCGATACAGGCAGAACGTATATGACGTTCTACATGGACGTTGCTGCTGGCGTTACCGCTGAAGCACTGGCGTCAATGAGTATAAACACTGCCGGGACAGTGACGACGGGAACATCTTACACTGTTCCAGCTGGTAAGGTATTACGTTTGTCATCAATTTCAGTTACTATAAAGGCAACGTCTACTACCGCTATAACTGGTAGAGTTCGAGTTCGAGCAGCGGCCACCGTTGCGGTGACTTCGGGCATTGTTATGAATGTCGATGTGCCTAATATGACTGGTACGTTCGCAAACGGTGTCGGGACAAATGTATCGTACGATATCCCAGATGGAATAGAAATTGCAGCTGGCCAACAGATCGGAATTAGTCAATCAATGTCGGCCATATCTTCGACTGTTTCAGTTATTGTAACCGGGTTCTTATATTAGACGAAATGAGGCAGTGATGAGCGCGAATTATGATTCTTCTACGGTAGGTCTTCCTTATGTTCGAATTACAAATCTTGTAATAAATTACCCAGATGTAGCTGGGTCGCCAGTAGCGGCAATATGCCAAAGTAACGCAGTTACGATGGCTGATGACACTACTAGAAATCTTGATGTTTTACAATCACTGGTGATACCGATAGATCTTACGAGCGACGGGAGCACCCCTATTCCATTGGTAGATCCAGTCACCGGTGCTGGTTTAGGAACCACTACAACGCTGGATAACGTCTTTCTTCAGATACTCGCAGTTATCAGACAAGCTCAAGTTGCTAATAATCCACCAGCAACGAATTATTCTGCTAATGCGGTTGGTGTGTTATATGTTCGTACGCCACAGTTAGTTATTAATTGGCCAGATTCTACAGGGGGGTTACCAACAGCAATAATTTCTCAAAGTAATGCCGTTGTTCTTGTTGATGGGTCTGTTAGGCACTTGGATGTTTTATCTCCAATAACAATAACACTCGATCTTGTAAATAACGGAACAGCCGTTATTCCATTAGTGGATCCTACGACCGGAGTAAGTTTAGGCACGACAACAAATCTGGATACTGTTTATTTGAATGTACTTGCTGTTATCAGGCAGGCTCAAGTTGCGTCTGGGTAATAGATAGTTTAAATGTAATTACACTGACATTACTTTAGGAATAATAATCATGAGTAGTCAATTACGCTTTTAAAAGTCGTTTTGGCTTAGACGCAAATTCATTCTCAATCACAAATGTAGCTGATCCTGTTAACGCGCAAGACGTGGTAACAAAAATTTATGGTTCAAATGCTTCAAATATTTCTTCTGGGATTTTAGCTATAGCTTTTGGTGGTACTGGATCTACTACTGCCGCTGGAGCGGCTACAGCGTTAGGTTTAGGAACTACATCCGATGTTACGTTTAATACAGTTACTGCTACTACGTTTGTAGGCGCTTTCTCTGGGACTATTACAAACGCAACCACTTCTAATAACTTGGACGGCGGTGTAGCAGGTGCGTTACCGTATCAAAGTGCTGTTAACACTACTCTGTTTAGCGCAGCTGGTGTTTCCGGGCAACTCGTGCTAAGTGGCGGCACTGGTGCACCTACCTTTTTAAATCAAAACGCTATTACTCTACAATCAAGCCAGATTACAAGTGCTCTTGGATACACACCTGTAAGTAGCGCGTTACTTGGCGCTGCTAGTGGTGTTGCCACCTTGACAGCTGGTGGTACGTTAACACTAGCGCAGTTACCTACTTCTATTACGAGTGCGATGTCGTATCAAGGTACTTGGAACGCGGGTACTAACATACCAGCTTTAGCAAATGGTGTTGGTACTAAAGGTTATGTGTATAAGGTTAGCACTGCTGGCACTACGACACTTGATGGAAATAGTAGTTGGAATGTGGGGGGGGGGATTCGGCGGTATTTAATGGAGTGACTTGGGATAAGTGGAATGGCGCAACTACTGAAGTTACTACTGTTGCTGGTAGAGTCGGTGCTGTTGTGTTATCACAGTCTGACATTACTGGTTTAACTACTACTGACTCACCAACTTTTGCAGCTGTGTCAGCCACGACGTTTACTGGCGCTCTTGCCGGTAATGCCACTACAGCTACTAATGCTGGTAATGTTACCGGCACTGTAGCGATTGCAAATGGCGGTACTGGCGCTGTTACAGCAGCCGCTGCCGCTACAGCTTTAGGTTTAGGAACTACATCTAACGCGACGTTTTCTAGTATAACTACCACCACTGCTTCTGCTACAGTCGGTATTGTAGATACAGGTGGTATTGTTGCTCATGGATCGATTAATGCTCCTGCTGCCGTTTTAACTAATGCTGCTGAAGTAGTTCAAAATATAGCAGCTGCGCCTACCGCTATACAGAATTTTTACGTAGCGTTAGGAGGTGTAATGTATTGTAATGTGGCAGCTACTAATAATTTCATTTTAAATGTCGCGTGGAGTGCAACGACAACGTTTAACAGTGTTGTTGGCGACAATATAGCTGTTTCATTAATAATTGATGTGTTGCAAGGAAGTTCTCCAACGTACTACATGTCTGGTTTACAAATTGATGGTGTTGATTTAGTAAATGGTACGAATCTATTTTGGGGTAACGATACACCACCAACAACTGGTCTTTCAACAAATGGTTACGATCGCTACGCAATCAATATCGACAAGGTAGCAAGTGCGACGTATATTGCTAAGATCGCACAATTAAGATTTTAATTTCATTCAAAAAACTAACTACAACATGGATAAGATTTTTACTTGTTGTAGTTAGTTTATTAAAAAATATTAGTTAGAAGGAATAATCATGCCTTTAATGGGAACGCTGGCAGCGAACGCGATTAATTCATTTGTTAATTTCGTTAAGAGTTTGTTTGGACTATTATCACCATTACAAGGAACAGTGCCTGCGTCTATAGCGACTGGTTCTTCGCCACAGTACCCGACTATTTCTCCAGATGGATTGAATATATATACTGCTAATAACGGTGGGAATAGCGTATCGATGTTTTCTATTAATACGAGTACAGGGTTATTAGCTGCTCTAACACCAGCTACGCTTTCGATAGCTACTACTAATCCTAATAGTTTCTGTATTTCACCAGATGGAAAAGATGTATATATTTGTAATCCCGGACTGAGCGTATTAGAATCATTTAGCAGACATCCGTAAAGTGTTTTAGAATCATAAAACCCAGAGCTAAATACTCTGGGTTTTATGACGTAGTATTTTTTACTAATTGCGTGTATAATTTGAAAATTTAACATTGTTTCTTAATAGGTAAAATAACATGCCAAATGTAAAAATAAATACACCATGGCTTTTTATGGTGAATGCAGGCGCGTTAGGCGACATCGTCGCCGCGACCCCTACTTTAAAATATGCCATAGAAAATATCTGGAATAAACCAGACTCAATTTACAATGTGATGATAAAAGAATATTTTATACCTCTTCTTCATTTCGTTCCAATATCTCGTATTAGAATTCTCGGTAAAGAAGGATTCGAATCAAAGATAGCAACTACAGCAGTTTGGTTAAATGATATAAAAGATTCCCCTAACGGACCTACAGCGGATATTAATCCATTACGTATGTCGCTGATCGATTACGCGTCAATTAAGCTTCTTGGAACAGTATTGCCATTAGAACATAAAAATTATCCCAAGATATCAACTAACGGGACCAACATTAGTAAATTCAAATTACCAGAAAGATATGTTTGTATCTGCGCCACCGAAGTCAATAAAAACAGAGCGCTGCCAGCAGCAGAAATTATTAAGTTATCTGAATACTTACTTAGCGTTGGGATTACACCGGTGTATCTTGGTAAATCAGAACGCCCTTTTGAAACATTTGGTGCAGGAACGCAATATGGTGTGGCGCCTAAAGCAATTCCAGGTGTCATTGACTTAATCGATAAGACTAGTCTTCTAGAGGCCGCTAAGGTCATGGCGAAGTCAGAGTGTGTGGTAGGTGCAGATACTGGTTTAATTCATCTAGCAGCTTGTAGTGACGTTAGAATCATTTTGTTGTTATACGACTGTCAGACCAGATCTCAGAATGCCTGTACGCCACAATCAATTAGGATGGAACTTTGTACCAATTGTTCCAGATTCGGATAAGTGTCAATTTTGTCAATCTGACTGGTGGATGAATGGTTGGAATTTTAATAATTGTTACGATAAAGATTCATACGAATGTTTAACATCCACACAAGCAGATAAAATTATTAGTGCGTTAATAGTAAAAGGTGAATTTTCTAATATAAAAGAAACTCAATCTGTTATTTATTTGTAAGTGTTTTATTATGTTTAATAGCAGTAAATTAAACTATGAAATATATACCAAAAAGACTCATTCCAGAATATTTCAGACATATATACTGGAGGTGAGATTGAGCCTATACTAAGCTTGATACAATCACGTAACACTTAATTTTAATACTAGGAGAATACCATGAAAACCTTTATCTCTGCGATTGTCTTTGCTCTATTTTCGTCCACCGTTTTCGCAACCGGCGCAGTAACAACTGTTTCGAATCCAGTAGATTCGTTCATTGTATCACAACAACCAGCAGAGGTTGTGATTCCACCATCGACAACAACGTTACCAAAGGTTCCTCGATTCATTTGCAACATTCAGGGTTTAGCATGCTCGAACATTATCGTCAGCCCGATCGATATTCCGATTACGGATTCAACGCATGTTCCAGCTGTAGTTAGCGCGGAATGCAAAACAATGCTGGAAAATAACTGGTCCGTTTTGAAACAATCGGCTGTCTACAAAACTTCGCCGGTGAACCGTGCAGGGATGGAAGCTACTCGTTTCGAAATTGGTCATTTCGTTTCCTGATCATGAAAGAACTCTGGAAGCCATTACCAATCAGTTAGGTGCTGGAATTTTGCGTGAAGCGAAAATCGTTGGCGCAAATGATAAGTTCCTTGTGGTCCTCGATCGACAATGTAATCGTGGCGAAAACAAATACTATTGCGACGCGGCGGTGTATTGGCGTGACGGTCTTACTTAAAAAGTAAGACCGTCGATAGTATAAAAACAGGAGAGTTATTCTTTCCTGTTTTTTTTTGTTCTTTTTTAGTAATAGTTCCTAGATTCTTATGATTGTAAGTTAGAAAATAATAATTACAGTATTGTATAAGTTCAATTTAATGGATAAGGATCAATTATGTTATCATACGGAAGTGATCAATACGGTCAAAACACAGATATTGCCCCAATGCCATCGACGCTGCCTTATGACTTACCTTTCTCTTGTTTGGATCAAATATCAGCAAGCGAAGTATTTGGCAGTATGATAATGGTTCGAACGATAACATTACCAGCATTGTTAATAGGATCACTCGCAACATGCGACACGCCACCAACTACGTCTAACTCACAACTCAATGTTAAAGTAAATGGAACTGTTGTCGGTAGTGTGTTGTTTACTCCCGTGTCGAATTCTGGTGTATTTACATTTACAAACGCTATAACACTTAACGCTGGAGATAAATTAGAAATAGTTACAGATGCAACTGTGTTTGATATTTCTATTGCAAATATATCAATGACTTTAGTTGGTAGTTTCCAATTCATCTAGCGTAAAGGCACATATGTCTATTTTAATAGGTAATCCATCTAGGCGTAGAGGCAGTAGTGCTGGCGGTGGTTTAATTATTCAATTGCAAAAAATGATGTTGGTGTCGTGTCAGGACATCGTTACACTAGACGCAACATTAATAGGGACTCCAATTGGACCGCAGACGTATAACTGGGTTCAGTTGTCAGGGTCTCCTGTCACCTGGCTAGAGCCTCAAAATCAAGCATCGTCGACATTCCAACAACCATCCAATCGTAACGATAAAGTATTTCGTTTCTGGCTTGATCAAGGAACGCGGTGGCAACAGTATGCTGATATTACGATAACTTCTGTTGCGTTAGATACGTTTTCACAACCACCCGCTATTGCTCCAATATTTGTAAGAACTGGTTTAGCGACACAGATTGTTAAACCACCATACAGCATAGAACCAGCACCAACGGATAATCAGCTAGGTGTTGTTGTGCTGAATAATACGGAACGAATGGTAGTGTTCCAGCCAGTGACAGATACACAATTTGTTTCGCATTATCAATTGAATAAATTACAAATCGGATCAACGACTGAAGAGCAACATATTCCTTTTAAGGTGAATTATTTCCGTGGTTTGGAACTCGGTTCAGTGTATAGAATCGACACCGTTCTTAACAATAACGGTTTTATTTCTCAATTGAAGGGGAGTGTCGTTACAGCTGTGTTACCGGCTAACAATGAGTTAGCTGTGATGGAGAAAAGTCCAATACACGTTGCTAACGTAACCCGTGGTATTAATTTTACAAAGAACACTATATCTCGTGAATTAGAAACACTTGCGCCGGATAACAATGACACGATGACGGGTGCGTTTAGTTGCTTAGGAATAGCAATGACAAAAGCAGTCATATCGCGTTCTTTAGAGACTGCTCCAGTTGTGTTAGACACAATGACAGGTGGATTCAAAAATAGAGGTATTCATTTCACAATGACTGTCACGCAGTCAGCATATTCGTCAATTGGCTAGAGGAAGAAATCATGCATGCAACGGGAATTAAACCAAAAGGTAGAGCAATTGGCATTTTGCGTAATGCAAAAACATTGGAAATAGAAGGTGGTTTTGATCAATCGAATATTATTTTGGATAATATATTTATTGATTTAATAAGTTTTGGTAATACTGACATTCCCTATGCGGATGGCAACGGTAACAATTCTGGTTTAATCACACTACCTAATACCGTAGCTGTTACAACACGCGTGATGTCGCCTAGCCGTATTAACAATACAATACCAGGCAGCGTGAGTGGGGTTACTGATACAACGGCTATTGGTAACGCAATCCCAAACGTAGTTAATCCTACGTTCTTTCCGACGTCTGGTAGTACAGAACAATATGTTGAATTTACTACACGGATACCAGTGCCACCTGTCAATATGTTAATTAACACAGTAATGCTGACAGACTGCGCGTCAATCACGCAGAATCAATTGAATGATATTTCAGGGTATTTAAACTACGCGCACGTTTACGCGTACGCTAGTTTAGCGACACCCTGTCCTCAATCGACGACGCAGATATTGGATGTCTATTATCGTGTTCAGTTTCCTCAAGCCGCTAATTACTCGACTGTTCAGAATAGAGAAATTGCAAAGAGAATCTCTGGTATCTATGGCAATAACTCGAAATCCCCACTATACGGTTCAGCCAATAGTAATGTGTTTAAATTGCCGGTAATTAAAGCCGCCGACATTCCGAATATTACACTGAATCCTATGTTTGATCATACTTCATTGGGTAGTGGCATTGCTAATTTTTCTACAAATGGCGTCTTTTTCAAAAATAAATTTAATAGAAATTTTAGTCTAACCGATGTGGTTGGCGTAATGCTTGGTGGTGTTAGCTACAATGATAGTGCAAGCGATCTGCACATGGCTGACGTTCCGTTTGCGCCAGCGGGCATTCAAAATGTTTTTGGTCATACACAGAGTAGTACGTTGCAGTTTTTAGATGTAGACGGCTTGCCTACTGGAACAGGGTATTTTTCTCCAACTGGAAATTGGGCTAATAAGAACGCCGCTGCTAACGCAGGGCAGTGCTATAGTGGAGAATTTCCACAAATGTACAATGTAAACATTGTAGTAAGCGGCAATGTAGGCGTCGCAGAATATACGTACTCTAAGCGGCCATGTTTCGGTTATTCACCAAGCGTTCTTGCGAACTATGGTAATAGCAATACACAGGACTTTACTCCAGTGCCAGCACTTTGTACTTCTTTTCCAACGAATAATACTCAATATAACAATTTCAATGCCGGTGTCAATGAAGCTCAAGTAACGCTTGGACAAGATATTTACAGCGGGCTTCTTGGCGACTTAACGCAGATTGGCACACGTCAAATTAGCTCTACAGTGGCGTATGATGCAGTGTCTGTTGTGATCCCAAGTATGAACAGAATCATGCTGTATAATCTGGCAAACTCTGATTACTGGTATTATACCGCAGCTTTCACAAACATTCAGCAAGCTGCTGTTGTGAATGGTCTGATTTATGTGTCCTGTAAAGCAACCGGCTTATGGGTAATCAACCCAGTTACCGGCTCAGTAACTTCCTTAGCAGCGCCAGCTGTAGGAATTGATTTAAGTGCAACGAATGGTGTAGCTGCCGGTTACAATAACTCAGTGTGGGTTGTTGGCAATAACTGCATTGCGAACTATGATGGTATTTCAACATGGACAGCGTATAACCAAACAACAACCCCTGCATTTAATTCACCAGGTATCAGTGATGGAAACTGGTCCAATGTTGAATATTTGGTAGCAGATGCAAGTAGTGTTAGCGGCGACTTAATGTTAGTTCGTAGACTTGATGCTACCGTAGACGCAACTTCATTTGGCGTCTGGTGGTCGCCAGTGTTAGGTAGTGCGGTTAACTTTACTTCAGCACTCGACAACGGTGCTGGCTACGGTATGCCGCGCTTGAATCGCAGTCACTTAAAGTGTTCAGCCACACATGGCACGTGGGTAATCGCGTGGAGTAGTGCTAACTACGCATTAACGTTTGGTACGAACAATACAACACTGTTGCAGGGACCAACAAAAAACGTATATACACAAGGAGATGATGTTTTTGGCACCAGTAACAACTTTACTTCAGCATTGAACAGTGTAAATTTCGTACCAGCCGCTACCGGAGATGACCGTATTCTTCAGATTGGTGTCGCGAATAGTTTGTCTAATTCTACTGGGGGAAGAGCGCAGCTCTATCTTGTAAAGCCAGATGGGAGTGGAATAGATACTTCTCTCACTGAAAGCAACGCCAACGCAGCATCAATGTGTATTCCAGTTAATATCTCACCTTCTTTTAAAGTTGCGAATTCCGTAGAATTCGCTTCATACGGTGGTTCTGACATGGCTGTTTGTGTGAATCTTGGTAATGGCGTGCTATTCGTCATGTCTGCTATGCTACTTTATAACGGTTTGGGTGTTAGCGGTTGGGGAAATGGAATATATTCATCCTTATTCATATACCCGTTTGATAATTCAGTTGCTGGCGCTGGATCATTAGCTTATCTGGGTAAAACGAGTTATGGATGGAACGGTAGTAGTTGGGTAGCTGGGTCTACCACATCAAAATTAACGCACACGGCAGTTGAATCACTCGACAGTGGGCTGAGTATTAATTTCGTCGATGGTGCATCAGGTACTTCTTTTGTAGTGACGGAGTTCTATAACTTTGCTGTCTGTGAAGGTCTGTTGAAAGACAACGCCACGACAAATACTATCGAAGATAATATCTATTTCAAGAAGGCCTACATTAATGTAAACGATGTTAATCTTGCTGTCATTCCCGTCCCAACAGCTGGGCAAACGGGATTAGTTGGGATTGATTTAAATCGTTCAAACGCAGCATCTAGAACTACTTTGGATGCGAATAACAATACCGTTTTTCTAGATCAGAACGGCTCGCAATTTAGTGTTGGAGATAAAACAGTTATTGGTGATTTTGTAATCACATATGGCTGGGATAACACCAATGTAAATATGAAGGACATTGAATTTGGTATCGGATATGTTGGCGTGGCTGGCTCGTTAGACCAGAATGGCCGAAGTGGTATTGTTTGGGGGTTTTCCATTGACTCAACGGTTAGTCCTGGTATCGGACACGCTCACGCTATATACCCACCCAATGGCTTAACGCCGCCTATTAACGGGGGCGCTGATTTAGGGCCAGCTAGTAACGTTACATCACTTGGGATTTCAAGGGTGGGCGGTGTTATTCAACTTATCGTTAATGGTGTGCCAATAACCAATTCATTCTTTCAACCTAACCCAGCACAATCTCGCTTTAATTTGATATGTACGCCAACTAATGTCTGGAACCCTGCTGCAGCTGTCGCTAATCGCACTTGCCCTGCCGCTACCATTGTTTCTAATGGTTCCGACAACGCAATTGTTGCTGGCAATGGAACAACAACTGGTTATTTTAACCCATTGTTCTTGGCTATCGATACAGATGCTCAAGGTGCAGTATCGGCAAATATTAATGGTGTGTCAGCCATTAATATTCATGTAGATGGAACTGCCCCTCTGCCAGGTGAGGTCAGCGTAGATCCATACATGGGGACATTCATTTTCAATGTAGCTGATCAAGGAAAAGCGTTCTCAGCAAATTACACTTATCTCACACACGAGTAAGTGTAAAGAAAATAGGAGCACTTATTAACCTAAGTGCTCCTATTTTTAATATATTGTTGTTATTTAAAAAAGTAGTTAAATGAAAAAGAATAAGCCACCACGTATTAAGTAATGCGGTAAGCGCAAAATTTAAATTAAGGAAATATCAAAATGCATTCTCAACAATTTACCAAGTATTTACGTTTGTTTATTATTTTCTTAATGCTCAGTTGTTGCGATGTCGCTATCGCCAGTGAAATAGTGGTGGACTTTGGTTTAGAAAAGTTTACGCCTAGTGCAAATGGAAATTGGAAACAGAATGGTTTTCCTAATAACGAACATCTAATTTCGCCGTCTGTATCGTTTGGTCTTTACACAGATATAAATACATACGGCACACAGTTTGGGGTTGGTTTTGATTGGGTCGGTAGAATGACAGCCGACGCGATGATTCTTAACTCCGATGCCAACTATAATCCTAATTCGGCATCGCACTGTAATGGGCCATGTGGGCCTTTGTCGCATATGCAAACGCAGGCGACTGTATCGAATATCTTTCTTGCAGTACGGCAGAATTATGGTAACTGGTGGGGTGAAATACAGTTAACTGCAACAACGTATCATTTGGAATCAATTAATTACGATTGGTACGGCCCCGGCAACACTAGTGCGGTAGGACCCATTGTTTCACAGCTTAACGCTGACGCAAGAACACAATATGGTTTAGGTGCTACAATTGGCTACAAGTTACCTTACAAAATAGCGAACGAACCAATTTCTTTATTCTTAAAGATAGAGCAATCACACACTTCAGAAGTTGATGGTTTGAAAGGTTTGTCAAAAGCTGTATCGCCAACGTTAGGAATTGAAATTAAGTTCTAAATTAATAGGAGATATAATGACCGATTCCTCGCAAATACCTTCAAACATTATCCGTTTGGTATTTACTAAAACTGATTGGAGTATTCCGTCATTAGTTGTTCGGTATGCTTTACCACGTTCTCGTTTCGTTATGGGGATATCGTCACATGTGTTGATTGATTTTGGGGATGTGTTATACGAAGCATTGCCTGGTTATGGTGTGCGTAAATCAATTCGATCAGTTGCGCTATCTGGTTCTACTATAGTTGATACAGTTGATTTCGTTGTGCCTAATCAAGCAGCTGGTAGGGCGTTTTTAGAAGCTCAGTTAGGGAAAGGGTATGACTACATCGGTGTATTAGGCTTAGCTATCGACCCCAGTCGTAATTGGAACGATGATACAAACTGGTTTTGTTACGAACTATCTGGAGGATGTCTAAAAGCTTCTGGACTTGATTTATTTTCTAGTTTGAATCATCTGACAGAATCACCTTTGCTAGCACTTAAGGCATCAGTTTAACCATTACCAGAGTAGAATATTCTACTCTGGTTTTATGCTGTAATAATAAAATAAAAAATAAATACTATGATCGTGCGCTATATTTTCCATAACTTTCTTTTAGGAAACATTATGACGTACAGCAATAGGAGCTTGTATGAATGAACCAGTGTTAGCCCCAAGATCAGATGATTTGATCGACAGACAGCAATTCTACGCTACAGTAGCAATAATTTGTCAATCTAATAATAGTGCCATTAAAACGATTGGCGGTAAGTACGATGATCTAGCACAGCGATATGAGCGTGTGCATGAAACAGTACATGCTAGCGAAACCCGTAATAAAACTTTAATTAAAACAGCCATCGTTATATGGGCTATTGTCGGCAGTGGTATTGGTTATTATCTTGAACATTCGATTGAAAAATTCGATGCATTCGTAGATCGGGTTAATTTAATTGAAAAAACAACCACAGCAATGAAGCCTGATGTAGATAAAATTAGAGATATGTCTGATAAGGTAGATGCAATGAAACGCATCACAATTGATCTTCAGCGACAGCTTGATGACACTCAGTCAAGAAGCGAGCAACAGGCAAAAAGACGATGAAAAAATTAATTCTGATATTTTTATATTTCTTTACTGGATTAACATTCGGCGACACATCAGTTATTATTAATGTGGATGTTAATTCAGGTAAGCTAAGTACGACTGATATAAGAAATATTTATCTGATGCGATATAACAGATGGCCAAATGGCGATAAAGTAGTTCTCTTTCAGATGACGGAAGATACTTATTTATTTCGCCATTTCGTACGTGATATATTAGGAATGTCAGTGGAGGAATACAATAAGAAATGGAATAAAATGGTTAATTCTGGTTTGGGAAGTGAAGTTCGCTATGTAAAAACGACGGATGAAATGCTTCGTCGTGTGAGTTCTACTAGAAGTGCGATTGGGTATATAGATAGCGACAATGTTATTATTAATTTTGGAGGAAACGATGTTAAAGTTTTGCATATTGCTGATTAGTGCATTATTTGTGACACAATGCACAGCACAAGAGCTGAACACGACTTTCTCAGGTTTTATTGACGGAACGACGTTTAGTAATAGAAATTTTTATCCAAATAAATCTGAGTTAGCTGTTAACACGGATGTTAGTTATGGCGAGTATGCATTTCGTGCTCAGATATCAGCCCCGTATAATCAAGTAGTACGTCGTGCTGTAATAGAGAAGTCTTTCGAGTTGAATGCCGATAACGATGTTACTATTCAATTAGGAAAATTTATCAGATTAACTACCTTTTATAATAACGTCACTGATTCTCCTGCTACTGCCGGAGTAGCAATGTTACCTTTAGGTTTATACGATAGGCGCATGGTCGATAACGAAACATTTACAGCCATCAACGGTATAAACGTAGTCGTTAAAAGCAAAGTGGGTAATGGTGTACTACTTACGCGTTTTGATTATGGTTTGACACATATAGAAGACGCTTGTCACGTACAGTTAGAGATCAATGGTCCGCCATGCACAGACGACTATAGACAAGTAGGAGAAAAAGGGAACTATGATTACTCATTGAATTATGAAACTGATTCATTTGGTTTTATTTTAGCACGTAGTATATGGCGCGGTGGTGTTACCTTAGAAAACCCAAATAGCCAGAATGTTTTTACTGGAGGGGCAGTACCCCCAAATGTTTTAAATCCTATTGCAATTCAAATAATCGATAACGAATCACATGTTAAATACATAAGCACCAGCTTTGGCATTTCTTATAGTAAAAACGGTTATTCTCTTGAAACGGAATTGCGTCACGATAGCTATTACGAAGCTGGCTTAACAGGACCATTTAAAAATGTATCTAGTTATAATACTTTTTATTTTTTAGCAGGTTATAATTGGACAGATGAAATTTACACATATATTTCAGAGAGTACTGGAAACGGCAATACTACGGGTAGTGAAAAGGACACTGTATTAGGCGTAACGTACGATTATAGCAGATGGACATTTTCGTTAGAGGAACATCGCGGACATGGGCTACAGTGGGAAAACTATAACGCAAATAACGCGTCATGGACTACAACTGTATTCGCAACGACGTATCGTTTTTGATTAAAAAATATAAAACCAGAGCTTACTGAATCGCTCTGGTTTTATGCCCGATTGTTCAAAAAATATCAAATCGCTATATGTTTTAGTAACCCAGAAAATTTGAGACATATATCCTACAAGTGAGATTAAAACAATCTTGTCCATTTACGGAGAGTATAATGAAAACAAAGATTTTGGATTTGTTGAAATTACTTGGTTTGTTTGCTTTGCTTTCTATAGGTGGTTTTATGGCCCCTATTGAAGCATCTAGTAATCAAACTGAACATGTGATTTTAAAATAACTTAGGAGAAATAAAAAATGAATACAAACATAATGTACGGCATTCTTGCCATGCTGGCAATTGCTTCTTTTATCGGGGCTTTCTTAATTAAGAAAGTACAGCGTAGGCAAGTGTTTCACGAATTGGAAGTACGCTTTCACAAGGAAGCAAACTTCTTTGGAGAACACGGGACACTCAACGCCAGTCATCATAAACAAGAACTAAAAGAAACAAACATTCGTTTTGTGTTTGTCGGTTTAACCACACCGCCGAAACTCGATCTATTCACATTCGTGTTTTTATGGGAAGCAGCAAAGGAGCAAGGCTATATCCCGCACGCGTTAGTGACTTATGGAAAGGATAACGAAATTGTAAATACTCTTCCAGTTATTAATGATCTTACTACAGACGCGGTCAGCGTAAGGACTTCACTACCGGTCATCAATGCCGATAAAGTAAATGAACTCCCAAACGTGAAAGTCCCAGCAACAGCGGGACCAATGTCATCAGTTTGGACTCGAGACGAAAAGATAAAGAAAGTCGGTTAAAGTCAACAGGAGAATCACCATGCAATTAAACTTTATCGAAAGTCTTCTTTATATTTTCTTTGATTTCTTTACACTGAATGTTCGTATTGGAATTAGCAAAGATATCGGTAAAGGCAAACGACACGGAATTGCGTGGGTACAATGCCCGATGGGCGGGATTGTACCATACCCATTCATTGTCGATAGACCGGATGTGTTGAGACGCGCTAATATGTTTACCATCAATTCTATTTTTAACCAGCTTAATAGGATGGGATTCTTTCCAAAGAATTTGGAAATTGTGATTGAAGGTAAACGTATTGTATTTAAAGCAGGGAAGATTAGACCGGTACTGATACAGCGCATATAGCGTTGTGTGTTAAACTATAAACTACTCTGATGTTCCCGGAGTAGTTTTTTTTTGCTATTCCAATTTATTTTAGCTATATATCACTAGTGTGGTAGACTGTAGCGCAGCAGCAGTTAACTAATTTGAAAGATCCAATCATGAACGTAGTTAAAATTAAACGTTACCCTAGTGCTTTTGATAAATCAGACGAAGATCAAGAATTACTATCTGTACAAATAGAAATGATTAGTATGCCATTTTATCTTTTAAGTATCGAAGAAAGTGTTTCTGATTGCAGGCGCATTAATATAAAAGTAGATGGATTACGTTTTCATGTTTTTAATGCGCTATTATCTAAGTGGATCAGAACACTGATAATGGACCCAAATACAAAATCTAAATCAATTGGTTTAATTAATGGTGACCCGAGTTTCTATTCAATCGATATTGAATATGGTAATGTTGTTTACTTCGGTTGTTTCCCGCTGATGACAATGGCTGAAGATTGTATATGTGCTTTCGGTTTTACACATAAACAAGAATCAAAAATTATGTCGAAGGGTCGGATGGTCAGCGTGGAAGGAATTGATGGCGCTGGTAAATCTACAATGACAAAGTTCTTAGTAAATTACCTTAGAGAAAAAGGATACGATGTTATCCAGACACGTGAACCTGGTGGTAGTCCGTTAGCTGAAAAAATAAGAGGTCTACTTCTCAGTGAAAAGATGTGTCCTAAAACAGAAGCTTTACTTTTTGCTGCGGCTAGATCTGATCATTTAGATACGTTGATAAAACCAGCCATCGCAGATGGTAAAATAGTTATTTCTGACCGTTTTACGGATAGCACTAGCGCGTATCAAGGATATGGTCGTGGGTTACATGATGTTGTGTCAACACTGGAAAAATTAGTATGTGATATTTTTGAACCAGATTATACGCTATTTTTTAATATTACCTTAGAAGAAAGCATTAAACGGTTAACTGCTCGTAATACGGACATTAATCATTTTGATACGGAAGAAACTGCTTTTAAAGAACGGGTACACGCCGGTTATTTAGCGCGCTTACGAGTTAAATCGCACCGCATGGTTGAAATTGACGCTATGCAATCTATAGGCGATGTAGAGAAACAAATTGAAAAATGGGTAGATGAAGTATTTGTCCCCAACAATCCATTGGCGAAAGAATAGCATGAACATTAATAATGATCCTAAAGATTTCGACAACATTGATAAATTAGATACCTGGGTTAGTAACCGAGCGCATTTTAAACGTAATGTTTGCGCTGTTGTAACACGGTTTATAAATAACCCACCACGCTTTGGCGAATCTGAATATGTAGAATCTGCCGATATTCGTTCAGAAGATAAAACTTTTAATGCCACAGCTCGTGCGTTATTCGAACTTCATCCATTAAAAATATTCGGTATTAATAACGGATACACAACAACTTTAAATCATCAGTTTATTCCAGATAAAAAAGAATTAAAAATTCTCATTGGTGAAAAGTATGGAAAACCAGTAGATGCTTTTTTCCAAGTATGGGGTAGACACTATCAGCAAATTTGCAATGAACGGGCTATTGCGGCTTGTAAAATGTCTATAGCACAACTTATAGATTACGACAAAGCTCGTAAGTTAAATTACACGTTCGATGTTATCTTATTTGAACCTGACCCAACACACACTGTAATTCAAAGTGCATGGTTAGTTAAGGATGTGTTTCCAAAACGTTTTCCAAGCAGCGAAGCAGTTAGAGATATGGGTATGAATTTAACTAGCCCGTTGAATTACGAAATTGTTTTTCATGGGGAAATATTACAAAGTCAAACCATTGATGACGACGCACAACAAGTTCTCAATAAAATAAATACAGCAAGCGCTGATCCAAGTATACGCGCAGCATTTATTGACAGTATTAATAAAGATATTGAACAAACAAGAATTAATAACATTTAATTAGAAATAGCAATCTACCACTACGATAGATTGCTATTTCTAAAAAGGAAATAATTATGACAATGGATCAAAGAGACTGGGAAACACCAGAACAAGCTGAAGCACGTGCGGAAGAGGAGCGTAAAGATTACGAAGCTTGGCTTGCTTTACCTGATGAACAAAAAGAAGAATTAAAACAGAGAAGTAACAGATTTTCTGAATGGTTAGAATCTATAGGGTTTCAGAAAATTGAATCTTGTAATAAAACTATTGTATCTGAACTACAAGTTCAACCATTAATGCCGATAGTATCTCTTCCAATTTTACAACGTATACCGATAGGGTTTAGTCATGACCGAGAACAACCAACAACAAATGCGTCTCCCACCAGCGACAAAAAATAATCTGAAACACAACTACGGCGCTCGTGGCGAAAGTGAATATCAACACTATAATAGCAAGATTAAAAACAACCCGCTATCCCAACGCTTAGTATTCGAAACTGAATCTGATAAAAAAGATAGGGAATATAACAACTTAATCTTGGAATGTGGGCGTAATGCTAGTATGGAAGCAGTGCGAAATCATTTCGGTATAGATCGACTAAATCGTCAACAACGCCGCACACCAGACGGTAAGAAAGTGATGGCGGGGTATAATGAAGAAGTATCTAAAATAGAAAAAGAATTTTCACGTAGATGGAAAGAGATTAACACTCCGAAAATAAATACACAGATTGTAAGCGAGCATCAAGTACCAATATCGAGTCTTCAGCATCATACTCTGCGCGGAATGCCGACAAGCTTTGTTCATGTTGACACAGGTTTTCAAACTCCTTAAGGAAATTAAAAATGACAATTACTACAATGGTTGACTTGCCTATCGAAGTAACACATTACCAATCTGAAGATGGGTCAGAATGGATTATGAAAGAAGAGTACGCTGTCCCGTACAGAGCCTCGTTGAAAGCGCAGGAAGAATCGTGGTTAGCTGGTGAACCAAAACATAATCATTTTAAAAATGAATGTTGCCCAGACTTCTCATGTTGCGAACCAAGTCTTCTTTGGCCACTGGAGAAACGTCAATTGTTTGTTGATTCTAATGAAGATGCTCGTCTTGAATTAATGTTTGGTTCGTTATTCGATGCCATTGCTCTTGCAACAAAAGGAAAAGACACAAATGTTCATATCGCTGGATTAGTTTCACCTGATGAAACCGTTCATTAAGGAAAAATTATGAATGAAAAATATGGTCCAGAAACAATGAAAGCGATATACGGACCTGAGCCTGTCACAATCGCAAATGTGCTGCCAATAGTATCTTTCACTGATAAAGAAATAAACGATGCAAGAATAGCGCTAAATAATCTAGAAAATAAATTCCTTATGCCGGATAAGACATCACCGGCAACATTTCTTCGTAATTACATAAGCAAAACAAGAGAGCTAAGTATTAACAACGCAGCTATAGTTAATCTTACTCTAGAGTTTGCTGCACGACTTTGTGAGAATACAGTTTTTCGACCACCTGGATACGATGCAACAGGTAAAGAATTTGAAGGCAACATGACGTCAGATGAATGCGCTAAAGTAATCAGGTCTGAGAAAATAAAATAGTAGTGATTTCTAAATAACTTGAAAAGGATAAAGCGTGAGTATATTTTTGATTATTATTTTGATTTTAGTATTAGGATCATTATCCGCATGCTTCATTGTTCTTTATAGGGTATGGAAATCAAATAGAGATGCAAAGTTACGAGAAGCTCAAAGAAAAAACTATGAGGAACTTGTTTCGGAAATGAAAAAAACTCAACGGAGGTAATATGAAAACTGATTCAACTAGTAATATTGATAGTTCAGAAAATTATTGCGATTGTGAGTTCTGTAAAGCTATTAAAAGCACGGGTGTTACAGGCGAACGCGAGCAACAATACATAGCTCTCATAGCGCAACATCGTCATTATGAAAAAAACATTATGGACAGGGCAATAGTGTTTAATGTTGATATTGAACGAGCCGATATTAAACAAGCAATTACTAACGCTGTAGACCTATTAAATAAACCAAACATAGCGCACATGCACTAAAAGGAAATCATTATGAGTAACATGCAAAACTATCACGATATGATTAGAGCAACTTTAAATAGTCCTATCGAACAATTTAATGAGCGCACTGGTAAGCTATGCCGCGTATTGCTCGGTTATCAATTGCAATATGATGTTAGTGAATTCTTTCCTCTACTAACAACACGTAAGTTGTTTTTTAACGGCATTAAAGGAGAGTTATTAAGCTTCTTTCGCGGGTACGATAATGCTGTTGATTTTCGTAATATGGGATGTAATCTATGGAACCAAAACGCTAATGAAACGAAAGCGTGGTTAGATAACCCACATCGTAAGGGAGAAGATGATATCGGTCGTTGTTACGGTGTTCAATGGACAGCGTGGAAAGATCGACGTGTTATTAATAGTTCAGATGGAAAAGAATTTGATCGTTTAAGTGAATTAGGTTACTCGGTCGCTATGTATGACTCCAGCAGGGGTTTATTTCTATTTGAACGTGAAATTAATCAGCTTGAAAACGTACTGCGTACATTGTTAACGAATCCATCTGATCGCCGTATGATTATCACTGCGTGGAATCCTGCTGAGATTGATTTACAAGCACTCCCGGCGTGCCACATGGATTATCGCTATATAGCTTTAGAAAATCCAAAAGTGTTACATCTTGTTATGACAATCCGTTCAATGGATGGATTTTTAGGCGCGCCGACAAACATAGCAACAACCGCTCTACAGCTACTAATCATGGCGCGTTTAAGTGGCTTTGCACCAGGCACAATCACAATGCAAGCTGCAAACTGTCATCTTTACGAGGATCATTTCGAACAAGCTGAAGAGTTACTAAAGCGTGAACATCTTTCATTGCCGAAAGTATTATTGTCTGATAATGTCAAACCAATTATAAATCTAGATGATATAAAAGGCGCATTCACACGTATTAAACCTGATGATATTGTATTGCAAGATTACCAACATCTCGCTAGAATTGACGCTCCAATGTCAGCATAATTAAATCTAAAATAACTCAGTAATATATCACTAACTTGATAGTTACTGAGTTACTCAAGGAGAGCGATATGAAAATGGAAGAGGCGTTAAAAATAATTAATAGCGGCGGTCGTGCAAAACCAATTAAACCTGGCTTTATGGTTCATTTCGAAAAGCTAGACGGATTGGTAGCAACAACTGACTATTTCCCGGATAGTCGGGCTGGAGAAGAACTTATTCCGGATGAAAAAGCAGCATGGAGTATCGCCAGTGACTTTGCTCGTAACACATTTAATATATACGTAAATATTTATGTTGTCACTAGTGACTTTATGCCAGTTGATAATTACAAAGAGAGAAAAATCATAAACCGCGCAATATATGACAAAGACTAAATCTCAGTGAGGATTACATGAAAAATGTTGAAAGTCGTATTCAGAAAATTGTTTCTGATCAATTTGATTCGTTAGAACAAAACGTTACAACAACTACGAAGTTCGACGATGATCTTGGTATGGACTCGCTGGATGCTGTTGAACTTGTTATGGCTTTGGAAGATGAATTTGAATTAGAAATACCTGACGAAGCAGCAGAAAAGTTCATTACAGTGCAAGACGTTATTGATTACATCACTAATAACGCAAAGTAATTAAGATGATGCCCTCTTCTAATGAGGAGGGATTCATGTTAGTGCTTTCAGCGACTAACATCCGAGCGCATAGGCAATCGGGTTTATTAAAATAGTCTAAAGGAACGACTATTATGAAACACCTTCCCACAGTAGCTATCGATCAGGTTAGAGATTTTTGTTTGTTTAACGGAATAGTATTCGATGATCCCGTATATGCAGGATCGTATGCAAAGTTACCACTCAATAAATCGTACGGTATCGATGCTGATTTCTTTGTTAGAAGCCAATCAGTTGGCTTTTCTACTTTCAATGAAGATCAGAAACTTTTCTATGTCCTTCAAGAAAAAATAAAAAGTGGTGTTATTACGCCAAAGATTTTCTCTAACTCATCAGGTATTCTTAGCGAGCATAGTTTATACTTTGCTGGAGACGGAGAATCGTCTTACGTATCTAACCCTGTTCCGTTTTATATTGCAGGGATTTCCACTGGGAATTTGAAAGGTAAGTGTAGTTTCGATTTCACGAATACGGAAGAAGGTCGCGTGAAGAGAGCAAACTCTTTAGCAATTCTTCTTTTCTTTCAGTGGATTCTGAAATTCATGCCGGTAATTAAAGAATACGCACTCTACAAGAAACTCGGTATTCTTTAAAAGGAATTCCCTCTCATTAATACTGGGAGGGAATGTAGGGAGAGTTAGCATGTTACGCATAGTGCTAATGTTATATTAAACTTGTAAGGAGTAACAAATGACTGTGTATAATTTTGTCAATGAAGAAAAGCATTCGTTCCCATATAGCGTAACTAAGGCAACAGATATGATTGTTGCTATTTGCAATCGGAACGATACGCCAAAAGTAGTAGGGTCTGGTAATCCGTATGGATATTTTATACCAGTTGACCGTGATGCTATGGCTCACATTTTAGGACCAGAAATTAGTCTGAAATTCACTGAGGCAATGCAAAAACCGGTTATTCGTAAATACTACGGACTCGTAACAGATCGTCTGAGTCAAGTAGGTATAAATCTAGCATGGTGTCCACTATGTTGGTATGTGATTAAAGTACCTGCTTTCAAACGGACAAACATAATGGGGATGTTAGACCCAGACTCTTTGTATTGCATTGAAGATTTAAAACAACAACGCCCAGCAGGTCAACCACGCATGCAAGTTAACCTTACGCTTGATAAAGATGCCACGTAAAGTAAAAAAAGGAGAGTAATAATGGCTGATGAAGAGTTAGATATTGTAGTTGAGAACAGAAGTGAAATAGAAGACGCTATCGAAATGACTGTACTTGATAAAATAAAAAATATTATTATCGATATAACAAACTCACCGCCCGATGATGTTAATTCTCAATCTGTTTTGGGCGATAACCTTGGAATGGATTATATTGACGAAGCGTCGCTTATAGAACGACTAGAAGAAGAGTTCGGTATCGTAATTGATGGAGAACAAATAAATCTCGATATGACAGTTAAAAATCTGTCTGAACAAGTTGAGATTATTATACAGTCGTTTTCCGATAGCGAAGAATAACTAGAAAAAATGTTAAACTACCACCGTTTAACATTTTTTTATTTTTTCACTCTTAAAAAGTGCACAAAATGAATCATCTCGGCGCAGTTAAGCACGGTATGAAAAAACATAAGTATTACGCTAGATGGCTTAGTTTTATCCAGCGTTGTTACGATAGTTCGAATAAAAATTATCCTAGTTACGGTGGTAAAGGGATTACAGTAGCAAAAGTTTGGATAGATACAAATCCTGAAGGAATATGTAATTTCATTAAATGGGTAGATAGGGAGTTATCTTACCAACCAGAATTAATTAATGTTCCTTTTAAAGTTATACGTTTAGATGTAACAAAGAATTTCAGTCCTAATAACTGTTGTTTGTCTACAATAAAATCGTCTTGTAAAAATCGTAGTACGACAGTTTTAAATGCTGAGACAGTAATTGAAATGCGTCGGATTAAGAAAATGGATATGGAGATGACATTAGCTGAATTAGAAACTAAATACAACACTTCTCAGGCAAACATCTCTAGGGCGCTACGAGGGGTTACATGGAGCAGCGTCGATGACGCGGAATCACCTATCCAAAACTACCGAGAACGATTATTAACATAGTTTTAAAATACACAACAGTAATGCTATGTGTTCACTGAACGAGGAATTTAAACATGACTTACCCAGCGCATATATTTATTGTGCGACATGCTGAGAAACCAGGCGAATCGCATGTTGATGGACCTAACGACGGTCCTAATCTTTCTGTACGCGGGCATACTCGTGCAGTAGGCTTAGGGCTATATAAACCATTCTCTCATAAAGTGCATCACGTTATAGCCACTAAAAAATCAAAAGGTAGTGTGCGCCCTATCGAAACAATTACGCCATTTGCTGATGCTGTTAAGATTAAAGTAGAAACTAAATGGTCTGATGAAGATTTTAGTGTATTAGCTAAACGTCTACTTAGTAAAAAGAAGTATAAAGGAAAAGTAGTGGCGATTTGTTGGCACCACGGCAAGATCCCAGAATTGATTGATGTTTTGGGTGGTAATCCGTGTGTAGCTCCAATGAAGAACTGTATATGGGACGCAGATGTTTTCGATCGTATTATTCATCTTGCTTATACATCTGATGATGAAGAAAACTTTACTGTCGTAACGAAAAGCATTCCTCAGAAATTATTGTTTGGCGATTCAGAAAAGTAATTATAAAATGGAAGAACGAAAGTTCTTCCATTTTATTCCGTTAAAAATAAAAGGAGAAATAACATGGGCGGTAACGCGATGAAACATGTAGGTGTGACAAGGAAGACAACTACAGAATATTTTGCGATTGTCGGTGACGTTTTAAGTAAGTTGCACGATGCTTTTCCAACATGCCTAGCTAATCCAATTGAAGCATACTCATCAAAAGAATCATTTGGGGATGCTGACATTCTTATTGAATCAGATAATCTTCCACCTAATTGGATAGACATAATTCGTGCTGTATTTAAACCACAAGACTTATTAAATAATGATGTAGTGTCATTTGACTATCGTGGAATGCAAATTGATTTAATCAAAGCGCCCAGGATAGATTTCTTCTTTGCCCAAGTATATTTTGCATTTAATGATCTGGGTAATTTAATGGGTCGCATAGCGCACAAAATGGGGTTTAAGTACGGGCATAACGGACTGTGGAAAATACTGAGAGACGGAACGCATGCTTATGCTGAAGTTTTAGTAAGTAGGGACGTAAGTGCTGTATTTAAATTCCTTGGTTATGATTTCTCGCGGCATATCAAGGGTTTCGAAACGTTAGAAGATGTCTTTGAGTATGCTGCTTCTAGTCCATATTTCCATCGTCAGATATTTAAACTTGATAATAGAAATCACATTAGTCGTATTCGTGATATTAAACGTCCTACTTATACAGCGTTTCTGAAATGGATAGAAGATAAACCAGAACTTGACAAGTACAAGTGGTCTGCGTATGTCCAAGATAAGGTATCTGTTAAACGAGAAGAAGAGAAAAACTACTGGTTATTATGCGCTACTAATCCAGCTATATTTCCTGGTTTTGCTGAACAGCTTACTTTAGAGTATGCTAAACACAAACAACAAAAAGTAATTAAAACAAAATGGAATGGATTTATTATTGGTTCTATTTCTGGTTTTGTTGGAAAAGAACTAGGACAGTTCATGGAGTTTTGCAAATCTCGATCCCCTGTAGGATTTAGTTTTACAGACTGGATTATTCAAGAACAAACAACTCAAGAACATATTGAGAAGTTTATTACTGACTGCAAGTATTTATGGGAAGCGGACAAAGGAAAATAAACGAGCATCGATGATAGCGTGTTGCATAACCTTGTTGATAAAACATTTGCTGAATGGATGGACGAAGAACAACGTGAAGGTTTAAGTAAAGAACAAATGCCAAAAGTTGAGCATTTGTTAGATGAAACCATTAAAGCATACTTGGAATATTATTTAAGCAGAGATTCAGCTAGCTTAAAAGTATTGCGAAATATTGCGCGCGCAAACTTACTTGATTATATTAAAAATCCAACGAAAGATACATTCCCATTTGAGAACGTGTCTGTCCAAACGTAATAATAAAAATATATTAAAATAAAGGAAGAGTAAATGGCTATTTATAACTCACCATTTGAATACCCTCCAATTATCATGGTTAGCTATCGAGAGAGTCAAATTTGATATGCAAAAGTTAGTAAAACCAGAGATTACAGGTATTGAATATCAACAGGGTACATTGTTTAATTACGACGTAAAAGAATATCTACTAGAGAAATACGATCATCAATGTATGTATTGTAAGACAGAAAATGATCGACCATTAGAAATTGAGCATATAGTAGCGCGTAGTCGAGGTGGATCTAATCGTGTATCCAATTTAGGCATAGCCTGTCATGATTGTAATCAAAAGAAAAGTAATATACTGATAGAAGTGTTTTTAAAAGATAAGCCTGAATTACTGAAAAAGATATTATCTACTGCTCAAAAACCACTACGCGATGCTGCTGCTGTCAATGCTACGCGTAATCAATTATATTTAGAATGTATAAATACTGGATTACCAGTGAATACAGGATCTGGTAGTCAAACTAAATATAATCGACATAATTTTAATATACCTAAGACCCATGCCTTAGATGCTGCTTGTGTCGGTAATGTTTTAGTAGTAAATAACTGGCGTAGACCACATCTAGAAATTAAATGTACAGGACGAGGACAATACCAGCGTACTAAACCAGATCAATACGGATTCCCTCGTACTATTAGTAAAATGTCTAAACGTGTCTTTTGATTTGCTACTGGTGATTTAGTAAAGTTTACTAGAGAAATTAAAACGACATTAGGCTATGTTAATAAAGCTATTTTTAGTAGAGTAGTGATTAGAGCTAGTGGGTATTTTTCAGTAATATTTAATGATAAACCAATATCTATTAAATGGAACCAGTGTGCACTCATTCAAAAGAATGATGGTTATTCTTACTGTTTACAACTATATCACTATCTATCTATGTCTGGTGGTAAAAACATAGCTGTACCAATATAATCATGATAGCTACTATAGAAAGGAATGCGTGAGGGTAGGGTAATGTGACTACATTACCCTATATGCTATCCCTCCTCGCAATAAATAGCGAGGTATCTCGCATAAAACCAAATGAACATTCCCTTAACAGTTTCTGAGTGGTTAATTACTTTTCTATTAATTGGATACGCTATTGGCGGTGCGTTTATTGCTGTTTTGTTTTATGCTTTGGTTAATCTTAATGCTAAAATAACAAAAGGTAAACAAGAGAGAGAAAAGTGCATAAATCAACCAATCCCACTATCGGATGATATTACGTTATCGATTGTTGACAATGAGACATCTAAAATATCTCTATTTAAATTTGACTCGACAACGAATACCTTAAAAGAAATAAAGGAACGTTAATGAATATTGACATAATGACTGTTACTTATCCTGCTTATAATAAAAAAGAAGTATATCTGTCTTTACCTCTTAAACGAGAATATGAAAATGAATCACATTTTCCAAAAATAGGTACTGCTGGAGTAACGTATTATTCCAGTCATACTAAACTCGAGTATCATTGGAATGGTTTTAAGTATGATATTTTACCAGTGAAGGTAGTTGATCCAAAATATCCAGCTAAAGGTTTGACTATTGAACAAGCTGATAAGACAATGGCTTTAATAGAAGAATTACATAATGAAATATCTTCACATTGTCAAGGCATTGGATATAAAGCTGATGTTGAAATAGCAAAGAAAAAAATAAGAGAATATCTACTCAATCCAAATTAAAATGGAGAATAAAATGTCACAAAGTGTTCTTGATTTATTTTCAAATCGAATACATAAAAACAATAATGAAATAGCAAGTATCTATCGAGAAGTTGATGGTCGTGAATGGAGCAACGCTTTCCATTTATTCGATGAAGAAAAATAGACACTCGTATAATCAGATTGTCATATGGTTTTATCTTTAATGAATGGGGCGTTTTCATTTGCCCCAATCGTAATGAAGTTTATAACTTAATCCAAAAATCAGAACAAGAATCAAGAAAGACTTACGGATTATTGTGTAAACGTAAAGTGCTTCTTCTTTCGAATTTACTTGATAACGGTTTTAAAAGATATTAGGAGAATAAAATGAAATGGACATTGTGGTTTATTGGAAAAACGAATTTCGTCTTGTATGTGTTTTATTTGATTAGTTTATTTTTAATCGTCAATTATACACTTCATACAAGTCATCCTGTTATAGGATGTTTTGCTATATTACCAGTGTTAATATATATTAAATTATTTTTAAGGGTTAACGTAAATAAATTACTGGTAGAAGTATTTTACAGAAAAATAGAAAGTAAACCAATTAATGTACAATCTGTAAAATACATGTTGCTGTATGGTACACAGCGCGCGTGGTCTACGTTATATCACAAATCCGTTTGTGAGGATTCTAATAGTTTTGAAACAATTTTAGCTTCTGCTATTCGACATCCGTCTGGCCTTATATTTCAAGTACCTAGACCAGGAAGACATCATCATGTTATTTGGGGAATGGGTGAACTTGGAGTAAATGGAAAATCTTGTAAGTATACAGATGATCAAGGTTTCTTAACTAGTAAGTTTCGTTATGTTGACCGGGTCGAAGCATTCGAAATTGCAGCATACGCAAATCAAATTATTAAAAAGACAGGCAATACCAGTATACCAGAATTATATTCTGAAGATGTATGGGTAGAATCAATATTGCCAGAAGGAACCCAAGCTACTAGTGATTTTGTACTAACTGGCATTCCTAAGTTTTTGTTAAAAGATGATTCCTTGGAAATGTAAAGATGAAAGAATGCGAAATGGAATTATTAGAACTACTTGATAAGTTGCGTGTAGACTCACGGCCAGAGAAAGAAATCAATATCGTTGTAACTATCTTTGGTCAATTAATGCAAAATCTTGGTTTACTGTTTCCTAATGACAAGCAGATGTTCATTGAAACAAATACACGATTTGAAAGTGCCATTAATGAGTTTCGATCAGATAAAGCTAATGTAAAATGCGTATTTGAAGGGGATGGTTCGTTCGCTTCTAAACTTAAAGAATATTTAAACTATTCTGAAGTATTCGGACCAGAACCATCCCCGCGATTAAAGGAAGCAATTGAATTATTTAATTTTCATCCAACTAACGACGTAGTGCTTAATAATGAGTTAAGTTTACTTTTAGGCAGCATAATGGCCTCTGTTAAACGCAGTGTGTTTAAAAACGTCAAACCTCCGTTAGTAGTTAACGGTGTTCCTGCTTCGCACAATGTAATTGGAGAAATCGCAACAGGCTTATATGGTGATAGTGGTAGTACGGAAGACGTTACTATTGTTCTAAGAGCTAAGCTACCACTGTCTGCTTTAATTACGCTAGAAGCGATTTTTATTGTAGTTCCTAACGCTAATCCTAATTTATGGTACTACCATCCATTAGAAAAATCATGGGTACAATCAGATGGAACTTATACGTTTGTGGGGTTAAAAGAGGAATTTGAAAAAGAATTTAAAATAGCGTATGACGAAGCAGAACCCGTAAATGATGAATTTGTTTTTGAAAAAGAACTAAATAAATTAACAGAACTAAGTTTTGAAATTTTCAATAACGAAGCAGTGTTGCCGAAGTCATGTTCTGTAGTAGCGGGTAAAGTAATAAAGGATGATTCCGTGCATGCTGTTGCAAGATATGCTAACCAAGGAGATTGTTCTTTTATTCAATTACGGTTCGGCACAATGTACGAGTTAACGTTCACTAATACAAAAGGTAGTTATCCTTCTCGTGAGACAACGTTTGTTACTAAAATTAATAACTTAATGACACGCGTAGAACCTTCTGCTGTAAGACGAGAATCTCAGATTTTCGTTATTCAAACAACAAGTCAAGCACTTTCTGCACTGTGGAATGAAATAAAAACAGAAAAAGAAGCTGTTTGTATTAACTGAAATACCACGAATAACTTCTAAATATACTTGTACTAATAGAAATACTTTTAATGAAGGTGATATAAATGGATAATGCTAAAGTATGTAACACGCGGCAGTATTTCGAAGAGTATGTCACACCAGAGATTGCTGGACAAATTACATACGAACTTGGTAAACGCTTTGACCGCGCTCGTTTTGATACAATTATGCAAAACGTAAAAGAAAAAGAAAATAAACGTTTAATGAAGCCTACTTTAGAATTCAGGATACTAAAAATTGGTTTCATTAAAGCGTTGATATCTGGTGTTAAACGTAAGCGTATGCAACAGAAGTTTGAGGATGCAGCCGGTAATTCCGAATGGAGAGATACCGAAATAACCAGTTTCAAATAAAGGAATAAAAATGTTTATATCATTTCCAACTTATATTCTTGCCCGCGAAATCATGAACGTATGGACAAGTGCTTATTTTCAGTATTTTGAAAACTTACGTAAGATGAACGAATATTTTATTAACAGCCAAACAAAGGATAAATAATGACTCGCTACCAAATCTCAGGCACTGCTATCTATGGCGCCTTAATTTTTCTACAACCTCAGAAAGATTTTTTCCCACCTGTTAACCGTAAACAGTTCGGGCCTTTCTATACTTTAGAAGAAGCACGTGCGTTCTACGATGCTGAAAAGGTAGAACCTTGGGATCATACAGTACCTTGTGATAGACGCGCTGGTGAATTTGTTGTTACTACTAGATATTTTCGTCAAGGTGGTCCTCTGGAAAAGATGAATCCATTAGATGCCGATCAATGGGTAGACGGAACACCAGGGCACGCATTTGACATTATGGGATGTGGTGCTATTTATGGTCTCATTACTATCGAAGGACAGTTGATTAAAGGTAAAGAGATTATTAACTTTATCCCTGATGTACTGAGCACTGTTTGTTTACTTGAACATTTCTTAAAAACAGAAGAACATAACGACTTTTCTCAATTATGCAAACTATCTCAGAGATTACACGAACAAACTTATCATGTAGAAACAAATGCTACGTTTTCACAATTCGCAGATGACGTATATGCCATAACAATAGAATACGCAAGAGGATTGCATTATCTTACAACTACTGTTAGTTGGAAAGAAAGTATTCCAGCAGCAGTTCAAAAAGGCAAACAACTTCTTCACGAAGAAATGGCTAAGATCAATGTCCCGACTGAAATTGTTTTAGCATTCTTAGAAGACCTATTTGGATCACAAGACGACGTTCGTACATTTCTATCAGCTAAAAGAGATGAACTGGCTGTAAATGTTCTTCCTGATCATAAAGAAAAACTAGCATCATACTTCTACAAATCATCTGACCCAAATAAACTAGTAGGTCGTAGAGATGAAACTGATACGTCGCATTACGTTCCACTTACTATTGATGAACTTCGCACTGATCTATTTCTATACGAATATGCACATCGAAATGGCGTCAGTATGAAAAAGTGATATGCTCATAGAAAAGCAAACAAAGCTTAGATTTACATTTTTAAATATAGGAACAGAAAATGAGCGCATTAGCTCCAAAGAAACACTCTCAGTTTATACTCGCTGCCGAGACTAAGTATTTCGAAAATCATAACGATCAGGGCGTAAGACACTTCGCAACAGATTTTCGTGTGGGTGTTACAAAGTTTTCACTAAGTAAATTCATCGAAGAAGTAATCAGCCATCTTGCAATTAAGCAGCGTTCTGTGTTAGAAGAAGATAAATCATATCGGCAAATTATTCCGTATCTAATTATTAAACAATTAGGTAAAGATGGTGTTGTTCGATATCTTGCATATAAACGTGGTAAAGGGGTAGGTGAAAAGAAATTAGCTGAAAAGATAAGTATTGGATTTGGCGGACATATCGACTTAATGGATATCGTTCATAATAGCGATTCTGTAATTAATTTGGCTCAAACTATTCATGACGCTGCTTTCCGTGAACGTGATGAAGAATTAAGAAGTGATACAGCCACGGCATCTTTTGCACTGGGACAAATTCCAATCCAATCAGAAGACTTAATTATTCTTCTTAATCACGAAGTTCATGCTGTTCATGTTGGTGTAGTAATGTCAGTCACTGTCCCTGAAGATCTTGAAGTTTTAAGTAACGAAGATGAATTACTGTTGTTAGGATTCATGACCGCAGATGATATACTGCATGAAATTTCTAGTGATGTTGGTAAATTAGAAGACTGGTCGCGTTTCTATTTGGAATACGAGTTACGTAATAATAGTTAAATATAACTCAGTACTGCGTGATAAATCACGCAGTACTGTATGCTTTAATTTTATAGATAAAGAAATCTAATTTTTTTTTATTTGCTCAGTTAAAATAAACAAGACGGCTCTATAGTACAGAGACATATTGTCTATCTTAAAATTTTTCACTAATATATCACTGTTACGAGAAGGGCTTTGCCATGAATGTCTATTTACTGTTTTTGATGAATTCGTTGAATTGGAATATGGTTTATCTCAATTCAAAAGAAAATATGACACTGTACGAGATTGGGGTTAGTTCAGATGTATTTGTTATTAATTACGCAACCCAAGCTGATGCAAACATAGCCATTGCGCGTATTAATGGCGTAGTCCCATATGTTGTTCTAGCTGATACAACTCAGTCCACAATTGACGCGGCATCTAGCCAATTGTTAGAAGCACAAGTTTAAGTTTCAACCTGTCAGTATCTCAACAGTCTTCTAAACTGCAGCCGAGTAAGCGGATCAATGGGGGTTCGAGTCCCTCCTGACAGGCCATCTCATTTTAATTTACTAAGGATAAAATCATGCCGTTACGAGAAATTGATATTCATATAGCAGAAGGCGAAACCACAAACTTAAGAGTTTATGCTTGTGACGAAAAAGTAAAACAAATGCAAATAATGTTTATAGCATAGTACTAGATAATTGTGTCAACGGCATAAACGCAACGGAACAGCTATTAAGCATTTCGTTTCAAAATGGTAACCCATTAGATTGTGGGTATACCGGCGTAACGTTAGAAAGTCTATTAGCTGTTGTTTACTATCGTCTATATGGTTTTCAAACTGGTCCATTTAATTGTACGGAAAACATGAAAGCAATGTCGTGTATAGAAGATGCTTTAAGTTGGCTTAAACAACGTACAGAAGATCGTATTGTTCGCGAAGTAAAGAATACGGATAATGTATAATGGAAAACCAAACTACGATTCCTTTAATACGAGAGGTGCCTGTCATGACTCAAGAAATGGTTGATGAAGACACGCGTCGCGAGGCAGAACCGTGTCAAGATACAGGTTGTTAAAGCGATAGTGATAGACGTATTCGCTACGGCAATAACAAAACACATCGTTCGCAAGAAACTCGTAAGAGTTTAGCAAAGATTGCTAGACGTTCTAAGAAACGTAATAGATCTTAATTTAACGTGGCGCTTATGCCGCAAAATTGAAAATCATGGTATAAAATACCAATTGAAAATAAGGAGTTTCAGTGAAAAAGAATAAAATATCCTCTGATGGAAAACTACCGCTATTGTTATTCTCTGGCGGAAATGATTCCACTCTTATGTTGATGAATGCTTTACAAAAGTCAGATGTATATACGCTCTATGTAGATTGTTGTCAGCATGAAGAAAAAGTTCAGATGGAATTAAAAGCACGTTCTGAGATATTTAAGATATTGTTAAAACAAGGGGAACATTTAGTACTAACCGATCACGGTATAAAAGAGTTACGTGAACTCAATGGAACTTATGGTAGTTTCATGGAGTTCAGACAAACTTTACCGTGGATCATCGGAGCGGTATACATAGCTGATCCATACCGTGTATCAGAAGTGCAGATTGGGTATATTCTTGGAGATGACATTACGATAAAACTCGATACAATTAAAAAGCTTTGGAAACAAATATGGAAATTGGTTAATGGTAATAAACCTGTAATTCCTTTACGTTTCCCATTAATTGAAAAGGGTTTTAGGAAAACTGATGTTCTAAGAGCTTTACCGAAAAATCTTCTTTTGAAAACATGGGTGTGTGAATTACCAGTGAAAGATAACAACATTACTAAACCGTGTGGTGCGTGTCCGGCATGTCTTATTCTCTATAACGCTAAAGCTCAGATAAAACGACCACTGAAAAATTTGAAACAATTACTTCTTGTAGAAGATAAAGAAACTACATGCAGTTAACTCAGGAGAATAAAAATGTCATCTTTAGTTTGCATTAGAATAACAGATGCTATTGGTGCTATAGATAGACTGATAATCGCACAGACTGTTTCGCGCACTATCAATGTTGGCGTTATTGAGGGTTTACCTAAACTCGAACTTGATGTAGGCGACGGTAACACTTATATACTTACCAGAGATAGTAGCTGGTGGTTAACATTTGATGAATGTAGCCCTCTAGTATTTCATATTAGCCATAACGGTAGTAACCAACACGATTACGTTACAGCGTTGACTACATGGCTAGCTTATTTATTCGATGCTGAACTCGTTACACGTATTAAGTAAAGGAAACATAATGTATGAACAACTATTATTGCATCTGATTGGCGATTACATAACACAAACCAGTTGGATGGCAAATAAGAAAGTAGAAGGCTCTATTAGAGGCGTGTTTGCTGCTTATTTTCACGCTATTGTTTACGCAATCCCTTTTATGTTTCTTGGTATATCACGCAATGCAATTATTGTCATTTGTATTTCACACGCAATTATTGACCATTATAGTTTAGCTAAATATCTTGTATTTGCAAAGAACTGGATTAACGAGCCAACACTTAAATGGAAAGATTGTTCTAAGACAGGATATCCGAACTGTACCCCTGATTGGTTAGCTGTATGGTTGTTAATTATCTGCGACAATATCATTCACTTAATCATCAACTATTCAGCTATTCGTTGGTTGTAATAAAGGAAATGAAATGCTTGCTGAACTCTATACAAAAACCTATGTAAAATGTCCAGATTGCTCAGGTGAATCTGGACATACTGTCAGTCAATTATTTAATATTGGCTATAGAGAATTCGGCTCACTACAATGTGTTCGTTGTCGCGGGTTCTTTAAAGGTAATGTTGGCACGAACAACGTAGTGAGTATTGAGACTGCCACAGTAACAAAAGCTGAAATGTCTCGTTTTGGTTTTACTGAACAAAAAGGAAAACATTATGAAAAACACAATTAGTCCTGTATATACCGACATACTAGAAAAGACAGGTGAAGAATGGTGCGCGGTTACAACTGCACTATATCCAATGACTAAATTAGAAGGAGAGGAAGAAGAATATCTAGGATCACTCACAATGCTCTGTAAACTGGGGGATATCACAATTGCATGGCATGAACGCAATCGTGAAAAAGTTCTTGCTCTTATTCGTAAGAAGATGGCAGATGGTTATACTTTCTTTATTATGAAGAAAATGTCATTAGGTTCAGCTAGTTTTTCTCGTAGAGTAAAGTTAACTGAAAAGAATATTGAATCTGCTAAAGAGATTATCATCAAAGACGAGCAGTTCGAGAAAATATGTACAGACATGGACGATATTGACATTGCTACTCTTGCGCGTGATAAAGTTGTCGACGTAAGAAAGCATAAAGAGAAACGAAGTTTCGAATCTAGCAGAACAGCAAAGACCGCCGAAGAAGTAGTCGATAACCACTCATTAGGTGTTCGTCGCATACACGGTGGTTAATAAAAGGAGAGCGATATGACTACTGGTTTAGTTTTACACAACAATAACGTTGATGTTTCTGTACCAGGTGAAAATATTCTTCCTGCTGATACAGGCTGGATCACCGTGTTATCGAATGACCAAAACATTCAGGTGATTCAGTATTCTGACTATAGTACTTTTGCGAATACCAATTTGCAAACTCAGAGTAATGTGGTTGCGTTTACATCTACCGCTATTGCATCAACTGGAATGTTGTATAGCGGAACTAGTTTAAATCTTACTGGTTCTATGCCTACGCTTTATATAAATTGCCCTGGTTCTGAACGATACGGTTTAATATTTAACACAAATGGTTTGCGTCAAACTGTAATAAATACAAATGTATCGTGTTATATTGTCACACCTGAGTGGGTTCCTCCTAAAGTAAAACGAGGCCCTCTCATTAAGAAATCTATACGAAGCTCCATAAAGAGAGCGATGAAGTTGATTTCTAACTTTGGAATGGAAGACGATATTAAAATATTCCTAGGTGGCAATGAGATTGAAGTGAGTCATCCAGATTCATTGTTTAAGTTCGTCTTAACTAAATATAACGGTAATCTTTTACGAGCTACAGAAAGTACTGGTTTTAGCACACCTTATAAACTGGAACTGTATACAAAGACAGATATACATGTGGCTAATCTTTGTGTTTATCTAGAGGATACCCCACTTTTGGACCAAGTCTTTGCGTTAGCGTTATTCGTTAAAACAGGTGACGAAGAAATGATACTGAGTAAAGCTAATTTCAATTTACTTACGAGCGATATTGAATTAAGGAAGAATCTTGCATTAGCTAATCCGTATTTGGAAAAGAAGTTACGAGTAAATGAAATACAGGCACCGTCGCACGAATATAACCCACGACAATGCACACCAGATGAATGGGAAGCTAACCGCAATAATATCTATGTCCCATGTAACGGGTTGGTTACTGTGCCTAGTAATGTGCAAATCGCAATATAAAGGAAAAGTAAAATGAAATTTATAAAACTAATAATTATCTGTGTATTTTTACTAGGATGTACTCAATCATCTAATAGTCAAGATACAAATAAATCTCCATCTCCTGATACTGAACGTGCTGAAGCCACTGATAGCGCACGTCTTATTATTACGGTAAGACAAGCAAATGGTGAAATAGTACGGCTCATAGATCATCAGGCTGGAGTCGTATGCTATATTACAAGTCGAGAGAACATATCCTGTCTTCCAATGAATTTAACTTGGTTAAAATAATAAAGGTAAGTGAACATTATTTGTTTGCGATAAAATGAAAAAGGAGAAGTAAAATGACGTTTCCAAATAAAGCAGGTGACCATCCAGACACAGACGCAATCTTAAGATCTGAATTAGAAGCGGCTGAATTAAAAGCATACAGGTACGATGCTGGCTTTGAAGGAGGCGTTCTATTATTTGCCAACTCACTAGAAGAAGCTGCTGCCTTAATCAACGCTAAACATCCTGACTTATGTAACCCTGCTACTATCTATGACTTTGATGAATTCAAAATTACTAAAGATGAAATGATTGCCTTCTCAGGTGAAACAAACTTTTTTGATTAATATAGGAAAAATGATGGAATACACTAAACTAAAAATTCATCGAGCTAAGTCATTTAGGGTCACAGTTGCACCAGAACTTTGTAAAATCATTTTAAAATATATATCTGATTTGACATTATTGTTAATTTATACAAGTTCTTCTTCAACACCACCTACACCATCTGACTTAAGAGCGGTATTAGAGCCTGCCTATGCCGCCTTAGCACCAGACCTAGCACGTCTACTCCATATACAACATATCGAGCCTAGCGAGCTATCTGGGCTATCTATAGACCTACACCCCACCATCGGATACTTCATGATTCATGTCCATCGTATCTTTAACCACGAACGACACACGTACAATATTAAAATATTCGGATTAGATAGTCGCATGGAACGCTATTGAGAAAGCAGATGAGTTTCTAATTAATTTATAAAGGAGAGTATCATGAGCAATGAAGATGCTATATATAAACAAGATCAAGAAGAAGTATTTAAACACTTTATTGATTTTTTAACAAAAGGACTAATAGCTATTTTATTAGGCTCTGATAAAAAACCAAATGAAATAGAAGTAAGAAATATTGCCGCACAAGCGCTCTCAATGCTTCGTTTACAAAAAGACGATGAAGATGCCCAGCAATCTGAAGAATGGGAGAAAGCTAACACAGTTTTTAATAGACAATTAAATGCACTACAACGATCATTATGTTTAAGTAACGACGAAATAATGAAATTTGATGATCAAATAATAGACCTTGTTATAGAAACACAAGAAGAATGTCGTATGTTTGTTATTATGAAATTCTCTGAAATAGCAAATGGCTCATTAAAACAAAATCAATACGTAATTCCACCTGCAAACATTTAGTTAATCAATGGAGAAATATCATGAGCATTATTAATCGTGTTTCATTAACTGGTGTAGACGATAGGATAGATGTTTCTGTATTATCAGAACTTTCTAGAGAATTCCTATTTGTAGAATGGGGAATTCTCTATGTTCCACATAAATTAGGGTCACCACGTAATCCATCGAAAGCGTGGTATAGTTCTTTCTTTGAATCAAATCGTATTAAATGGAAATTTTCAGCAATACATCTTTGTGGTAGTTTAGCATTTAATGAATTGTTAGACAATACGCTACCTAAATTTATTAGTTTGGCTGATAGAATTCAATTAAATATCAATGCCCGTAAGATTGAATTTACAGATAAAGAAGTATTAGAAGTATATGAAAGATCACTAGATTTAGGTCCAGATATTATCTTGCAATATAATGAAAATACAGCAGAGAATATACTACACTTCATTAGTTGTTTAGATAAATACGACATGATGAGAGTCGGTATTCTGTTAGATGAATCAAGAGGTCGTGGCACTGTACCAGAAATATGGAGTATCCCAGAGAAAGTTAAAAGTTTATTATCTGAGTATAAAGATGTTTCATGTGGTTTTGCTGGCGGAATAAATCCAGACAATATCGTTACTGTTATGCAGAATATAGAAACAATGATTGGCGATAAAGATGACGATATTGATTTTCGTTGGTGGATTGATATGGAGTCAGGTATTCGTACCGATAACGAATTCGACCTAGTAAAGGCTGAACACATCTTAACAGCAGTTTAAAGACATGTTAGAGAGAACACCTTGTAAAGAACAAGGTCAAAAGAAGAAGTGATATTACAGTACTTTAAAGTACTGTAATATATATTAATACAGCAAAGACCCCATTGTTGGACGTCTCTGCTAATTAAGACGTCTCCTAACTAGCAAAATATAAACCCATTACAGTATTTTTTTACTATTGTAATTACTATGGAGTATTAAAATGAACTTTCCAATTAGAGCAAGAGATCATGCTGACACTGACGACATGTTCAAAGAAGAACTACGTGATGCTGGTATTCCAATGATAAGTGCGTATATAGATAACTTAATAAGTTCTCCTGTTGGGAGTGCTCAAAAGGTATCGAGCGAAGTAAAAACTCCAGTACGTGGTCATTTACATGGTTGGAATTTTGAAAGAAATAGGGAATACTGGGTAGCAGAAGCTCTACACACCACGCATGGTAAAGATGTACATGTATACGGGCGCGATAGTTGTCCTAGTCCTGGAGACGTCTGTAAAGGGCTAGCATGTGACTGTTACCATGTGCATTCACCAGAAGGCCTGAAAGCACTAGCCGATACAATTAAAGCAGTTGTCGATAAATACGAAGCTAGAGTCGCATAAATACAGTTCATGCAACAAACTACTTAATTTGTAAAAACTTATCGGGTTAGGTATATATTTTGCACCAATATATATTCAATAACTAAAAGGATTATCATGCCAAATGTTGTTCAAGTTATAAGCGATGAAGAACATTTGGCACATCTAAACAAATGTACTTCCTTTATTTATTTTGAAGATCATTTTGATCAATTCGATCCAGTTGGTCTTAAGAGTTTCTATGATGATGAAAATGGAACCGCTGAAGAACACGGTAAAGCATGGTTAGCAAATCGTTGTATGGTAATGGGTAATCGGTTCGATATTGAAGATTATACCGTAATCAAGGGTATAACTGCTACTATTAAAATTTCAATAGAAGCAGAAGATAAATCAATCGTGTCTCTTGCACAACAAATGCCATAAAAAGCATAGTTAACTGTATTCCAAAAAATTTTAGACATATATCCTTATAGTGAGGATGTTCCTATTTTAATAAGTATTTAAAAATATTCGATTCTAGAATATTTCAGCCATATATAACTAGAGTGAGAGTAAGTCTCGTTCTATGTATTTAATTACAGATCGATCAGGACGAATAGCGTTTACCGATGAATTGGATCGGATAATCAGATTAAAGAGTGGTCGGTAGAAATATACTGACTGCATTCATCTTCTGAACAAAGGAGTAGTCGTGAAAGCAAAGATTACACAGCATGTTTGGGATCACTGCGCTAGTATTGCAACTAGCATGGGTTATACGCCAGGATCTAACGATTGGTGGAAACAAGTTCGGCAATCAATGAGTTTGTTGTAAAAGTTTAAATGCGAGAATGGTGAAATTGGTAGACACAGCGGACTCTTTAATGGGTCATCTACGAAAAATGAGTTGGTAGTCATCTTATGGAATTAGCGGGTAATCGAACACTTCCTTGAAATATAGGATTTGCCAGAGAAAAACGTATTTGGCGTAACATCTCAATCGAAAGACGTAGATAGTATTTCCGTAAATTCGGCGAACGCTTTAACAGGATCAGAAAGCCTAAGTATGTAATAATAAGGACGAAGGTGGCCGGCAGTGGTGTGGGTAAGCAACCCCATCCATCCATTCCACTTTCTATAAGCTTTATTAACCTGTTTGCCAACGCCGAGCCAAGCTTAATGTATCACTCCCAGTCACGGTCAAGTCCGTTTGATAAAAATCAGAGGTACTATTGATGATTCCTCTAAGGGTTGTGTTTTAGCGGTCAAATCCGCGCATTTTGAAGGTGTAGAGAACAGAGACGGAATGCCTAAGATGACGGAATGGGACCTTAAGAACCATTGCAGTTCGAATCTGCGCATTATGGCGATAGCATGTTCCAGACTACGAACAGTATATCCAGGGAAAATATAAATTTGGGTACATAAATAGAAGAGTGTCATTCTGCTTCTAACTGGCGATGAAAATCGTGGTAGTAGGTAAAATCCGCCGCTTAATCGGAAGATGGCGTGCCGGTTCAAGTCCGGCTTCTCGTACCATTATTAAAGTTGTAAGAACATGGTCCTACTGCAAGGGATCTGGCTCATGATAATGCGTTGGGAATACATAACTGACGATTATTCTTGGGACTTGCGGGGTAGTGACATGGGTAAACTTCATATTACTTTTTATCACTATTAGCTATAACGATAGTTACTATTTAAAGAATGCACGGAGCAAAACACTTCGTAGCAAGATAACAGCAGCACACGCTAAATCATCGAGTAGCCTCTGTGATTGGAAAATCTTGCATGTTGGAGCAGTGACGTTGTAGACGACTAATTCTTTCCACAGACTATATCTGCGGGGAGTGAAGTAACTGCTTAGTTATAGGACTTAACGGAATCAACCTGTATAGCCCTGAAGTCTTTATTGCTGTTGATCGTTTGCGTGAAACGTATGTTCTACGTCGAATAGGATAAGGGAAGAATATCTCCCGTAGACTCCAAGTGAATAGTGCTATAGGCAAAGTTTCATGATAGCTTGGGATAATGCTGATAAAAAAATTAGAAACGTAAGTGTCTCTGCTCGAGACGAACTATCTAAGAGAAGTGATATTCGAATATTGCCTGTTGGGTTTAGGTTTTGCACACTTGAATCTAATGGATAATATTTGAAATTAATAGTTTTTTGGGTCTAAAGCTTTAAGGCTGAAGCAATCGACTCATAATCGATAGAATCTGGATAGTTCCCAGATAGACCTACCATAATTTTTGCAGTTACCGAATAGGGAAGGCTCTATAAGCTGGAACGGAAACCAGCATAACAAGGAAATGTGGTCGAGTGGTCTATGGCTCTGGTCTTGAAAACCAGCGAATCGAAAGGTTCCGTGGGTTCGAATCCCACCGTTTCCGCCACATATTTTTAAAGTATTAAAGAATTGTAGGTATGAATGTTTTTAGGAAACTGATTATTGTAGGCCGATCTCTAGTAAGTCCTAGAGGGATACCTGCGTAACCCAGAATATTTTGAACATTTTGAAGGCTGAAGCAGATGTACTCAAGACGGCAGTTCGATCAACGAAAGTATAGTCGACCTAGGAGGTGACTCCTAGTGCTAAAGGTGGCTCAAACGGCGAAAGTACAGTAATGTATAACACCGTACCAAAACAGATTCGAAAGGTCTGCGACGGTCTAGAGACTCATAGGACTCCTAAAGTAGTTATTACCACGGAGTAACTAGGATAGATAGTTGTTTATCTATAAATGCCACCCTCTCATTTTTGAGATGAAGGAATAGTCCACAGCGAAGTGTCTGCCCTGGTCCACCACATGTATATTTTAAATAGTTTATATGTGATGGGCCAGACCTGGTTTCGATTGGGTAAATAAGTGAATGTCAACCTCACGACAAAATCGATTATTGTCGTTAATAAAAGTCGGTAATCAATAAATGCATCTAACGATAGCACTTACGACCAACGCCTCGCGGCTTAGTCCGAAGTCGTCAACTCACTAACGTAAGTTAGTCTTTGTTACCAGAAGAGTTGACAGGGTACAGGGAAGGTAGCAATACTTTCCCTGTATTTCTTTTTACAGAATTGTAGTAGTAAAGAGCAACAGTTATGAAGATGAATGGGGGAATAAGGTATACCCTACGACGCGTCAGTGAAAGCTGATAAGAAAAACCGAAAGGTTACGCAGATCGTTGTCAGTGAATTAACATTGGCTGCCTGTCATTGGGTGTGGTCGAGATTGATCAATTGTAGGTTCGATTCCTACTTCAGTAAACAATGACCAAACTTCATAATGAAGAATAGAACTGCCTGGCAATGCGAGCAGTGATTAGTAAAAGCTTACAACCCTTTTATTAATCGGGTGTGCCACTAACCGTACCAATAAACGCGAAGTTTGGAAAGCGTTGCGGGAATAACTAAGGAATGTTGATGAGCACTGAACGAGATATTCCAGCAACATCGTACGATAGTGTAAATGAGTATCGCAATATGGATATATCAGATATGTCTCGTATACACATGGACCCGCCAGTAACGTTTGATTGGAAACGTGAGGTGCTTAATAACAAACTAACTGGGCGTATGTTCAGAGCACGAACAGATTTAAATTGAATTACAAATTTGATATGTCAATCATGAAAAAGGTTTCTACTGTCATGGATACAGAACACGCGCCATCCGTGCCGTTGAGTAAAACCGCCTCCTTGGACTGATTGATGTATGACCGAACACACTGTTGCGGATGTGTAGAAAGGTTGGATGTAATATGAATATTGAAGAAGTCATAAAACAGTCAACCTTGAAATAGCGTCCTTCTTCATTAGTGTGAAAATAGCAAGTAGATTCGGGTAACTTGCAAAACACTTGGGAAAGTGTATAAGCTTAATTTAGGAAAGATAGAGGTGGGGACTTTTAATTCGGAAGGTTAAGGGAACGAGCCGTTATTAATTCTAGATTTGGTTATGTCGATACTTGTTTGATAAATAGTAGCTCAGGTTGGTAGAGCGCTGAAGTAGGAAATCATGACGGATGCGAAGTAGCCGTACAGCTTGCTGAAATGCAAGAACTGCCGAAAGCTACATGGGGTTGTGAGAGTACGAAAAAGGGGTCACAGGTTCGACGCCTGTCTATTTATCTTAAGAGTGGGGAACGAGTCGCTTAAAGAAGGAGCAACGTAAGATCATTAACTTGGTATTCTGGAAGCACAGTGAATACTATCTTACTATTATTACTTGAAAGACTCAAAAATCGAGGTGCAGAACTGTCTCCGTGACTCTGCGTAGGACATTCAATTACTAGGTTCCCGGATGTCTTAGAATTACCATCCAGATCAATCCTAGGTGCACTTGGTCTTGGTAGTTCGATTAATAGTGCGCTGAACTATGATAATCCTGAAAGGGAAATCTGAATCAGATAGATGAGAATTGGCAACTCATTGAAACTAAAATAGAAGTTTCCTCTTACTACCTGTATAGTCAGTACGTGGTGGTTTGAGGACTAAAGACGAAATGGAAGTAACAATTTATACCCTACAAACTTTTGGTGGATTATAGGGATGCTTCGGGAATAGATCTAGTGGTAAATGATAGCGCTTGGTAGTTAACCCGTAGCATGAATAGCGCGTTGTTTACGGAACCATTGTAGTACACATAGACTTAGCTTGAGCATTCGTAAGTCCATGACTGGCCAGTCATGACTAGAATGTTACCTGTCGCTATGAATAATAGCGCCTTGACTAGATGGGTGAACTTGGACATAGATAACCCCACCGCTCGTAACGGTGTTAGGTAATGTCATACAGCAGGAAGTCCTGGGGGAAGTGTAATTTTCCCCAGGATGTTTTATATAATAATTTTTTTTCTAATAACAAATACAAAATAAAAGGAAATGCAAAATGGTTAATACCCAATTGTTCCAAACTACTCGGGGTCAGATGATCCCTAATACTAATGTCCTGAATGATGCAGGTGCTCCGGCATATGCGTTCAGTGATAAACATGCTTTGGCACAATATGCTGCGACAGGCTGCTTAAATGCGACATTCTACGCATCGGCAGATACACAACTCGAAAAAGTCTTGGAGCTATGCGCCAAGAATGATCCATCGTTCGTCGCCAAGGTAGCGGTCTATTGCCGTGAACGCGGATTCATGAAAGATATGCCCGCATTACTCGCGGCCACACTCGCAAGTCGTGGTGCTGACGAAGTCACACCAGTCTTTAAGCGTGTTATTAACAACGGTAAGATGTTGCGTAACTTCGTGCAAATTATGCGGTCTGGTGCTACTGGTCGTAAATCTCTTGGTACTCGTACTAAGCGTCTAGTCCAGAACTGGTTGACTTCGGCATCAGAAAAGGAATTGTTGTCGGCGTACGTTGGGACTAATCCATCGCTGGCAGATGTGATTAAGATGGTTCACCCGAAGCCTATTCTTAAGCCTGTAGAGTATCCGCCAGAGACTGTATCGGTAGTAAATGGTAGTCTTCACATCGAAGTTAGTGAGGCGGAATTTAAAGCAAAATATTCCAGCATTACTGGTGTTCAACGTGAAGCATTCTTTGCATGGGTAATTGGCAAACCATACGAGAGTGCTAATCTGCCTCCGATCACAGCTGCATTCGAAGCGTACAAGAAAGATCGAAAGAATCCGATCCCAGAAGTACCGTTTCAGATGCTGACTGCGTTGGAACTATCGGACACAGATTGGGCTGCTATTGCTCACAATGCTGGCTGGCACATGATCCGTATGAATTTGAATACCTTTGCGCGTCACGGGGTATTTAAACTGGAAGGTATGACTGATGTGATTGCTGCTCGATTGGTAGATCCAGAAGCGATTGCAAAGGCACGTGTATTTCCATATCAGCTATTGATGGCGTATCTTGCCACTAGTCAGTCTACTGATATTCCATACAAGATCAAAGAAGCGCTTCAGGATGCTTTGGAGTTGTCATTGGTGAACGTTCCTGAAGTACCTGGGAGCATTGCCGTATTTCCTGACGTTTCTGGTTCAATGTCCAATGCTGTTACTGGTAATCGTGGCACAGCTACTACCGCTGCGCGTTGTATTGATGTTGCTGGCTTGGTAGCTGCTGCGTTCATGCGTAAGAATCCAGGACGTGTAGGAGTTGTTCCGTTCGAAGGGGATATCAATACAAGTGTTAAATTGAATCCTCGTGACACTGTGATGACAAATGCTAGTAAGCTGGCTAGTATTCGCGGCGGTAGCACGAACTGCGCGGCTCCTTTGGCTTTCATGATTGCTAATAACTTTACGACTGATCTCGTTATCTATGTGTCGGATAATGAATCATGGTTTAATTCGATCAATAGCCGTCGAGGTACTGGCGTGATGCAGCTTTGGAATAAATTCAAAGTTAACAATCCAAAAGCGAAATTAGTATGCATTGACATTACACCAAACGGAACAACTCAGGCATCAGAACGTAATGATATTCTGAACATCGGTGGTTTCAGTGATGATGTTTTTAAGATTATCGCAGCGTTTGCAGCTGATAAGCTGACATCAGAACATTGGGTTGGTGAAATCGAAGCAATTGAGATTTAAGTAGAAATTCACTCCTACTAACACTAGGAGTGAAAATTTACCGTGTTAACCTATCATTTGAGACAATATATTTAAACATGTTACGAATGCTTCACTGATTACATACACTAACTGGATATCAGCGATACACTTGTCATAATGTGTTTAAATATAATGTTTTTGAAAGCGTTATAAATGCAAATGAAGATTAGTTCTTTTGTGGTTCATAGCTTATGTCCGGTAAAAGCGTTTTGCCATAAGGTAAAAAGATGGGGTTCAAATCCCTCTGATAAAGCATTAGTATTGTTTTTTGTTGATACTTGTTATAACGCTTTCAATCAAGTTTAAGTGTTGTGTAAATGCAGACAAAACTACATTTAGGGTATAGGTTCGAATCCTATCGTTCCTGTTTACAGGGATGTGGCGAAACTGGTAGACGCGCTGGAGGAAACTTCAGTCTTGTTATGTTTTGTTAATACACTTGTTATACGCACTTATTTAAATTGTAGTAGTAAAGAGTTGTGGTCACGTAAAATTCGTAGGAAGGGTTTGCAGTTAATACCTGTACCTAACCTCAATTACATCCCGTTTAAAAGCGGTGCTTGTTGGTGTAGAAGTAATATCCGTAAAGTCGGTTGTGATCAACCTATGTAGTAGTAAAAGTTTTGAGTATTTCGAATGCAGATGAATTTACACTTTCAATCAGCGAATACAAGCGTGCTTCGGCTAATCTTGTAATCCCATGAGGATCTCGTCTAATTATAGGACAGCTGGCGGGTAACCGCGTTAATTCATTCCCACTTGTCGAATAACTCAAAAATAGTTTGAAACAATTACCAAGCTTTCTGCGAATGCAGTTAGGATTACATTTTCCCCCATAAGTTATTTCTGTTACTTATAGATACCTTATGGGGGAAAAGTTCGAAAGGACACTTCTTAGCTATCCCTTGTCATAGTCTGCTTGGTAATTGTTTCATGCAAAGATTTGGATGGTTTGTAAATGCGAGTAAAACTACATAAGTGATATGGTTCGACCCCATACCTCTCGTAAGTGAGGGACAGCGTGACGGCAACGCACTGAGGCTCACTCCCTCAGGTCTACAATCATGTTTTACTTATTACTTGTTACGAAACATCTGATTTAATTAAAGTTTCAATTGTACATATCACTAATGTGCGGATACCGGTTTTGAGTTGTAATGAATGCTGATAAATCTACAGTCAGGCAAGAGGTCGCTGGTTCGATTCCAGTCAATTCTGAAAAGAGTTGTAGTTCAGTTGGTTAGAACGCTAGCTAGGGGAAACCCTTGATTTATTAATTCTTGTCGTTACGACTCAATCAAGTTACGAGTGCTGACTGAATGCTGTATTGATTACATATTACGAATATTTACGTCAATATTGATTTTGTCATTCAGTACTCTAAAGTTTTATTCCGAATGCTGTAAGGATTACATTGCGAGCCAAGCTATTGGATGGAAACATCTGATATTTCGCCATGCCGAAAGGCTATCTTTACTTAACTTGTCGGAAAGTGTTTTATGGACCGTTCGACTTCTGGTGAGGTCATCACCCTTTCAAGGTGGTTAGATGGGATCGAAACCCATACGGTCTGCCAAAGGTTTTGATTACAACATGAATGCAGATGGAATTACATTGAAAAGCCGTGAGAGGTAGTTAGGTTAGAGTTCCTAGCAATGACCAGCGGAGCAGGAAACTGCTGAAATTTCATCAACAATTGTCATGAAGTGATCAATCGAGTTTACGGTGAATGCAGTTAAGATTACATCGCAGAGATGCGGGAGTTTCGACTCCCTTTCTTCGCCCAGCAGTACCGTTTCTTAACAACACTTGTCACCAATAGTTTTTAAAGTTTACACCTGAATGCCAATAATATTACATGGGCAAATACGAGGGATGAATAATCCTGTAGTTACTTGGTTCAAATCCAAGGAATAGACTCGAAAGAGTTTATAAAATATCTTATTAATTTTGTCAGGTCAGAGTTTTGAATGCTTTACGAATGCAGATAAAGATTACATACACTGTTAATGAAGAGGTCGTAGGTTCGATTCCTACTCTATATTTCAGAAATGAGATTTAGGTAGCTCAGCTGGATAGAGCGCTGGGAGCAATCTCGCTATCTTGTCAATCTTGTCGTATTGTGTTCAAATTGTATTCGTTGTATTGCTCGCTTAGCTCAGTTGGCTAGTAGCGCCGCACTTGTAATGCGGAGGTCGTCTGTTCGAGTCAGACAGTGAGCACCATTAATTGGTAGTAGATAATTGTGTCAGCCAATGATGACGCTAAGCTTAGAAATAGGCTGGGAGATTACTTGTGAGGGGAATAAGCCTCAGGGGATTACGCGTGATGTTGGTCAGTCTCCATGACCCAACTATGTTTTAAACAGTCTGATTTTAACTGTGATCAAGACTCCTGCTACATGGGATGAGATTAAATAAAATCTAGGTAGACATTAGTTTACTGAAATTTCAACTCCACTTTTGTCTGATTGGTTTCCAATTAGAATGCCGGAATTGAATACATTAAAAACGAAGCAGTAAAAGAGGAGGTTTGTTGGATGTTGGAATCTCCGGCTGGTGACTAATACACTAGTTTAATAACATTCGTTTCATCGAAATATTGAATAGATGGATTAGAAATAATCCATCTATTTATGCCCTATTTTTTTTTTATATTCAAAACAAATATAGTCATATATCACTTAAGTGAGTAGCTAATGAATTTAAATACTACTTAGGAGTTATGCTCCTTTTTACGTCGTAGTGTCTTAGTAAACCAAAAGATACTAGTGTATCAATACTTGATAGTAAACCATAGGAGCGTAGTGTATCAAGGTGCACAAGTAAACCAGTGTTGTATAGTGAATCGGAATGAATCAGTAAACCACGAATATTAAGTGTATCATCGTGCACGAGTAACTCAAGGGATGTTAGTGTGTCAACATTAAGTAGTAAACCAACAGGTATTAGTGTATCAACAAAAACATGTAAACCGCTGCATCGTAGTGTATCAATGCGTTCAAGTAAACCATAAAGTTCTAGTGAATCATATTCCAATAGTAATCCAATCTTCTTAAGTGTATCAATGTTATCCAGTAAACCAAGTCGAACTAGTGTATCAATTCCGGTCAGTAACTCACGGGAAGTCAATGTATCACAACGAAGAAGTAAACCAAGAAGAAATAGTGTATCAATTAATTTCAGTAACTCATGGGTAGTTAGTGTGCCATAACTAGAAAGTAAACCAGAAGACAGTAGCGAATCAAACAACAAAAGTAAACCAAAATGACCTAAAGTATCAATGATGATAATTAACTCGTTTTATAACAGTGTATCAGAAGGTTATAGTAAACCGAAGACAGTAAGTGTATCAATGAACCAGAGTAAACCAGTTAAGACCAGTGTATCAACGGGTATAAAGTAATCCAAGAAGCAACAGTGTGTCAAGGGACATAAGTAAACCATTGCAGCGTAGTGTATCAAAGCCTGGCAGTAAACCATGCGACTGAAGTGAATCAAAATTCGTTAGTAAACCAAACTCAACAACTGAATCAAGAAGGCAAAGTAAACCAATCTGTTTAAGTGTATCAGCGGTGTTAAGTAAACCATAATACGTTAGTGTATCAATCAGCCAAAGTAAACCACTAACCTGTAGTGAATCAGCATGTGTAAGTAATCCATAGGAGCACAGTGAGTCAGAATAGGAAAGTAAACCAAGCTACGTAACGCATCAGTGAAAAACAGTAAACCAGATAGACCTAGTTAATCGTTGAAACATAGTAAACCAAGTCAGCAAAGTGTATCAAAATGGGGAAGTAATCCATTGGAGTTTATTGTATCACATATTTTTAGTAACTCAATGTAACGAAGTGTATCGGCATGCGCAAGTAGTCCATGAGTTAAAAGTGAATCAATGACCGTTAGTAAACCAACATACTGAAGTGCGTCACCAATCAACAGTAAACCATAGCGGGTTAGTGTATCAAGTTGATTTAGCAAACCATTAGTCAAAAGTGTATCATTACACGATAGTAAACCAAGCCCGACGATTGAATCATAAAACAGAAGTAAACCAACAGGTATTAGTGTATCGCCAATCAACAGTAAACCATTGGTATCCAGTGTATCGAACTAAATAAGTAAACCATCTCCTGTAAGTTTATCAGTAATGTATAGTAAACCATGGAAGCATAGTGTATCAACGTTCGACAGTAAACCAACCCACCGCAGTGAATCAATGAAAGGCAGTAAACCAATATTAATTAGTGAATCAAAGCTTAACAGTAAACCAATGGTTGTTAGTGAATCAATCAATAAAAGTAATCCGTTGTGCTCTAGTGTATCAGAAATGCAAATAAACCCAAGCCATCGTAGTGTATCATTAACGTGTAGTAAACCAAGCTGGCGAAGTGTGTCATTACGAACTAGTAAACCAGAATTAATTAGCGTGTCAATGAACGTAAGCAAACCAGATCCAATTAGTGCATCAAATCAAGATAGTAAACCAAACCCAACAAGTGTATCGTAGCGGGGTAGTGAATCAAATAGGTTTAGTAAACCAATGTGTTTAAGTGTATCAGAACCACGAATAAAACCAATAGCAATAAGTGAATCAATTCGTCTTAGTAAACCAAGGGAGTGAAGTGAATCAATCTGGTAAAGTAAACCATGAGTTAAAAGTGAATCAGTTAAAGATAGTAAACCAACGATATGAAGTGACAAGTAGTAAAAGTTGAGACCTAAGGATACCGGACTCTCAACAGTTTAACATAGTGTATCAATTGGAGAGGAGTGAGGGTAGAGCATTCCTCATCCATAAATTTACTAATAATCATAAAGGAGAATAATGTTAAAACATAAAACTTCCCACACTAGTTGTAAACGTGGAAAACGCGTACGCGTTACGCTTTATAGTAGTGATGAAATTATTATCAGTAAATTTATTGAAACTACATCAACACACGTAATACTAGAAGATCGAAAAATTGCTAAACAAGATCTACGAACATTTGGTATTTACAAAGAGAAAAAAGGAAAATAGAAATGGCAACAACAATTGAATACGGCGACGCAGCAATATCAATGTTTTATAATTACCTTACTAGAGCGTTTGATGAAGATGCACTTGGTGGAGTTTACGCTTACCAAAGAATTCCAATTAATCAGCAAAGAATTGAAAAAATAGAAAACGGTAATGATCCTAGTTTAATTTCTTATAAAGAGATTAAAGAAAATTTCAATAACTTAATCATTATTGACAGCGGCAATAGTGACGGTGATTTATGGCAGTGTATTTTTCACGTAAAACTACAAATTTGTATTTTTATATACGAGGCATGAATTAATATCAACGCTTTAAATCTATCAGGGTTGTTCGTAAGTTCCAGTTTATTTCCTAAGGAGTAATAATGGCAAGTAAAAATGATATCACAGGTGATACGATTGTTTCAAGAGAACCATCGAATAAATATCGAGATGGCTGGGATAAGATATTTGGTAAGAAAGATCCAAATATTATTCCGCCAGTCACAGATCCAATGGGGCAATATTGGGAACAGCCTGATTCGAAAGACATTGTGATAGATGATAAGAACGCTATCATGAATCAAGAAACATTTCGTCAACTAAAAACATATTCCACTTCATTACCAAGTGGTGTTTATCCTGGCAAGATGTGGAAAGCTGAAATAACGTTTGAAGACTCAAGTAACAATTATTGGGTACTACGTTGGTTTGGTGAAACCGAAGATCCTAAGAAGTGTTCCAATAATTTTCGTTTCATTGTGATTAAATAAAATAAAGGAAAATAGCATGTTGATCATAGAACCTAAATATCTTGTAAGTGATCCGAAGCGTTTTGCAAGTGACAACTGTAATACGGTCATGAAGATGCATAAAGAACGTATGATGAAATTACTATAAATTGTTGGTATGCATCAAACGTACGATACGTTCAACTGGGTCAAAGATAAGATCAAAGAGATTAGTGGTATCATTCTTACCGAACAACAGCTTTCTAAGATACTTCAGCTCTACCCACAAGACTATCTTTGGATAGGAATGTGGGGGGGGGGCAAATGACACGGGGAGTGATGAAGCTGTAAGTTTTATCGTGGCTAACTTCTTCGCTGCCACTAGATGGCCAATAAATGGAGATAAAATCGACATTAAGTTATTTGTATCAACGATAC